>ERZ780198.181-NODE-181-length-73176-cov-13.064879_pt1 | contig 73176 bp, 96 predicted proteins | sample MGYA00510979_ERZ780198 | MGnify/ENA primary metagenome ERZ780198 (study PRJEB29588, sample SAMEA2158039) | human gut metagenome | biome: human gut; feature: human-associated habitat; material: faeces | place: Denmark | collected 2008/2010 ...
TAACCATACGGTTTAATTGCTGCAATTCATTTTCGCTCAGATAATTTTTTGCAATCGTCACATCACTTTTTTTAATCTTGCCGTCTGGAGCATCTGCCCATGTAGTAAGTCCCATATGTTCCTTTTGATGGTCGGCGCGTTCTACAATCAATTCAGCTGCAGTGTGACCGTGAATTGCATAGTGCATTTTGTTCTGAATAGTTGCGTAAAACCGTTTCGTTGTTGCAGAGGTTTTGTCATAATCTATCGCAGTAGCATAAATATCTGTGATTTTCTGATAAAACTTCCTTTTGCTTGCGCGAATTTCTCTGATACGTTCAAGCTGTTCATCAAAGTATTTATCCGTCAGATAAGTGCCTTGTTTCAGGCGTTCATCATCCATTACCCAGCCTTTAATGGTGTAGTCCTTGGCAATCTTATTTACCCATTTACGGAACTGCACTGCACGCTCAGAATTGACTTTAAATCCTACTGCAATAATCATCTCCAAAGAATAGTGATTTGTGCTATAGCTTTTTCCATCAGCAGCAGTTATTCGATATTTTCGAATAACTGAACCCTCCTGTAATTCACTATCCTCGAATATCTTTTTAATATGATAATTTATGGTGTTTACACCTACATCATACAAAGTTGCCATCATTTTCTGTGTCAGCCATATATTCTCATCTTCGTAGCGCATCTCAATGCTGTCCTGCTGGTCCCCCACAGAGGCAACATAAGTCAGATATTCCGCTGCGCTGGAACGGATGGTTATTTCGGCTTTGTTTTTTACCAATATCCCCACCACTTTCTCTCAAATCAAATTTATCAGCACAGTTTAACAGTACCACAGTTTCAGCGGTTCGCCGTCTCCAATCATGCTTCGCTCTCGCTCGCATTCTTGGACGGCTATCACATGGTGCGCACCAGCTGCTCACCGCGTCGCTCAGCTCCTAGTGAGCAGGGTGACGCACTCAACATGGCTCGTCAATAGAACTAGCCTCATTATAGGTAATTCACAGCCATAAGATTTCATTTATATTAGCAGAAAACCGCCCTACATAAAGGATTTGCGCAATTTGGCTACATCCATTGCAATCAAATTGCTTTAGTGTTCATTTTACTAGCGGGTACAAAGCGGCCACAATGTACCCATTATTCAAGCTATTTAAGGCGAAGATTATTGCATAAGTTGTTAATAATAAATTCGACGTTCCCTTGCTTTTTCCTGCCACGTCTTTTTTACATCTTTTCCTTGACTAAAACTACAACTACACTGCCAGCAATAATCTGCCAAAGCAGCCGCTGTCTTTTAACGCGCTTCTCCTCGCGCGCGGATGCCTGCAAGGATTTGTTTGCACTCTCCAATAAGCTGCTCTGAGCTTGCAGCTCTATCTGCAGCTTTATTGATTCCGTCTTGAGCTTGCTCAATTCCGCTCTCGACTCGGTCAGCGCTGCTTGTGATTCTGCCAGCGCTTGCTTGGTGCTCTTGGTTTGCTGCTGCAGCAGAGTCAAGCGACTGTCGAGCGCTGCCATCTCCGCCGCTGTCATTGTGTAGGTTGTAGCCGATGATGCCTCCGATGCAGAGACAGGCAATAGCAAGCACAATGTAGCTGCAGTAACTGCGAAATATTTTTTCCACATCTTAGCCCTCCCACAGATAATAGCCCGGAACAGAGCCGCCAGCACGCATGTCAACATGGACAAAGCCCTGCGATACATAAGTACCCACACCGTCAAAAATCTGCTTGCAGATGCGAGCCAGCTCACGCGTAGATACGCCGTCAACGTAGATGTCTGCTGCAGTGCCAGCCACGTGCTGAGAATTAGACACGCCGCCTACAGCAGCATTGTGTACCGGACAACGATAGCCGCTGCTGATGTTTATGGGACGACCTAAGCGTGCACGCAAGCGTTCCAGACCAGTCAGCAATGCAGAGCTAATGCCATAAGCAGGCAGTTCGCCGCAATGCTTGCAAGCAAATTCGGACTCAGAAAAATGAGCAGATAACATAGCCATAACAATCAACCTCTTCTCTTTTTGATAGCATTAACAAGACCTTGCACTGCCTCAATACCAGCGTCATTGAGGTTCTCACAGATACTCAGCAGCTCAGTGATGACCAGATACCCTGCCACCAGCGGCACAGCCCACACAGGCTGATGCAGCGTGATCATGGCCAAATCTACCAGAACCGCGGCAAGTACACAGAGAATATAGACGATGACCTTTCCGACAAAACGATGCTTCATGACTTCCGAGGAAATTAATCCTTCGGCGCGCGCCGCCTCGATGCCGCCTATAATCTGCATCACAGACGGAGTTTGCCCCATGCCCTGCAGGCGCTTGTAGCTCAAAGACATCCAGCGGGTGAAGCAGTCGATAAATACCAGCGCTGAAAATGCTATGAAAAGCACAGCGTGCTTATGCAACAGGATGGCGAGGATGGCAGCGGCGATAGATTTATAGCTAATACCATGCCATAGCGTCTGCGCTGCGTTAAAAGCAGCAAATTTGAGTGCGTCAAAATTCATTGATAAATACCTCCTATAAAATGTCCATTTTTAAGACACAAAATGTAAAATAAGCCAGAATTCTAAAATTCGTAAATTGCTAAGATGTGTCTGACATTAGTATTACTCCTTATTTTGGGCAACAAAAAACCGCCTGCGCTAAGCAAGCGGTTAATTAAATTTTTATTGTTTGTGTTTAGCAGCCCATTTGGCTCGAGCCTGGTTTAAGGAAATTCCTAGCTCTCCGCCATCGAAATCTGGCTCCAATTCCAACACTGCGTCATCAATCCATCCACATACTTTGCAGCCTAAGAAACAACAATCAAGTGGATTTGCACTGCGTCTCGTAAATTCATATTGACCACAAACAGGACATAAGTGTTTCATTTTTTGTTTCCCTCAGCCTTTCTCCACACTTCATAGTAAATAGTTTTCTTCGTAGGCTTAAACATAGTAACAACTCCAGTAAAAACATCAGCTTTTACATAGTCGTTGTTGTACGGGTCATAGCGAACCACAATGTTTTTGCCAATTTCGTAACCACGGATGCCGCCTGTTTTAGGAGCTTGTTCGGCAAGCCATACCGCATGGTTACAGTAATCCTCTTTACTCCATCCCGGATACTGTTCACCATGGCGTTCCCAATGATCATCAAGTTCTTCTGCCGTTCCAAAGCCAAGTACAGCAAGTGTACATTCACCACCTGCTACTAGTTTACCTCTACGCCGGTCTTTTTGCAACGGCTTTTTGGCTTCCTGCTTGGTATTTTTTTCAGATTTTGTAGCACCACCAACCTTTACAAACTGCCCTGCATTATCAGGCTGCCCTCTAGGCTGGTCAGGGCTATAGTCTGTAATAATACTAGCTGCACGCCGCAAAGGACTTAAATCTATACGATTATGGTCAAACATTCTGGCAGCAAGCAACAAATACCGTTTGAATTTTGGCATTACATCACCTCACAAAAAATTACGTTGTCCTCCTATAAAACCTCACGATGTAGGCTGGTGGCTGAACGGTGGATGATTTGCTGTATATGGGATTGAGGAGAAATACGTTTATACCGACACTTCTTGCCATATCCGAACCTCCTAAAAAAATTATTCCATACAAATAGCTCTTACTTCTTCGGCCGTGCCTGCAGCTTCCACCTGCGCCTTTGCGGCTCTATACGCTGTGTGCAGTGTATTACTGCGCACAGCAACAGCGGCGATAACCATGCGCAAATCATTGGCTGTCACTTTAACATCTTGGTTATCTGCTGTAGTCCAATCAATGGACGCGTCAGCTCCCTGTACATCAAGAGCAATGATAGCTGCATTAATGCGCTCCCTTGCCTTGTCATCGTAATCATATCTGTTACCGTTATAGGTAATAGGCTTAACCTCTTTGCTGTCACGCTGAGCTTTAAGTTCTGCGATTTTGGCAGCCTTAATTTCTTGCAGCGATGGGAGCGGTAAGGTTACAACCTCGTAATAATCGCCCCTATCCTCAATAGTTGCTTTGTTTTGATTACACCAAATAGCACAATCAGTGTAATTGCTCATATCAGTTTTATAGATTTTTGTGCCTAACATTTAATCACGCTCCTTGTCCGCAGGCATACCATTGTATAGATATAGATTCCTTGCAACCTGCATAAATTTTGCAATTAGTTGCTGCCTTATTTCTGATGGAAGTGTGATTGTAATATACGCTTGCACTTCCTCCCCCGTAATCTGACATACTCATATAAAAATTAGTATCGCTAAACGGATGGAAAAATGTAATAGTAGTTCCGGATAGACCTTCATATGTTGCAGAACCACCTTGCTCTACCCAACCATCGCTCCATACTCTATACCATTCAGTACCATTGCGATAAGATTCCACAACAGTCACACCTACATCATGATTTTCCAATGCACTTATACGTGTTTCAGTTTGTGTTAGTCCTTGTGCTAAATTAGCCACATCCGTGCTACCAACATTTGTAACAGTGCCATAAGCCTTTACACACCATAAGCCTACGATGGAAGGGGGTTGTACTGTATCAGAGGCACCATAAATATCAGATGAGCGAGATGCCTTAAAATCCGCACCACTATTCCATTTTTCGCCACGTTCATCAGCACCATAGGTTTTAGATGTCACAGCATTAGCGTATGCAAATGCCCCTGTAAAGTAAGTTTCATTATTGATACTATATGAACCACTACCTAATAATGTACCTATAATATTCGGCAAGCCTGCTGCCAAATAACCCCCAACCTCGCTAACGCTCCCAGCGCCACGCACCCAGCATTTCAGTGCAGGGACACGGAACGTGGTAGTGCCATCACCCTTACTGTAAAACGGCACGTTTCCACCATTAGCAGTAGCCCTAGTTTGCCATGCTGATTCTTCCAACAAATAGCCACTTTGTGTCTGCACCCATGCCCAAAGGTCAGCATAAGCAGTACGGCTATATTCGCCACCTAGTAATGGTAGCCATCCAACTTGCAGGTTCGGGTTGGTTGTAAATGTTTCAAAACCTACAGGTAAGCCTAATTTGCTAGCGTCTTGTATATTCTTTACGCCCCATTTTACTGTACCATCATTTACGTTTTCTGATTCCACGCTAATGCTAGGTTCAGTATTGCTCGTAGTTCCTGCTGTTACGCACTCTAGGTAGTAGCCTGCCGGGAGCTGCGTAGTGTAGGCAATATCACCAACGGCGTATTTTTTGTTACGCTCCAAAAAACCATACTCTGCCTTACTGATAAGTCCCTGCGCTTCCTCAGCAGCGCCAGCAGCACTCGTTGCACTAACCGCTGCATTAGTTGCAGACGTTGCAGCTTCGCTCGCTTTGTCGCTGGCGGTTATAGCTGATGCAGCTGCAGCAGTGGCACTCTTGTCGGCAGCGGTAGCACTCTTGTCGGCAGCGGTGGCTTTAACTGTCGCCGTTGTTGCAAACGTACCAGCCTGCGTAGCACTTCCGGCAGCGGCAGTCGCACTATCAGCAGCCTTGCCCGCCTGCGTGCTTGCTGTGGACGCAGAGGACGCAGCATTTGTCTCACTGTTTTTAGCAGCAGTCTCACTTGCTTTAGCATTTGTCTCGCTAGTTTTAGCAGCAGTCTCACTTGCTTTAGCATTCGTTGCAGACGTTGCTGCAGCAGACTGAGATGCAGCAGCTTTTGATGCACTACCGCTGGCAGCATTCGCCTGTGCCGTCGCAGTGACAGCAGCAGCCTCCGCACGGCTCATGGTTGTTTCTGCGGTGTCCTCGTCCCAAATCACAGTGCTCTCACTGTACGTTGAGCCGCCGACCTTGCCCTGCACCAATTTAACTTTTTTGTTAGCCTTTAAGACAGTGACGATTTCTCCTTCCTTTAATTGAGGATTATAAGCGTCCCACACATCCTCGCTCGCAAGGCTAAACTGTATTCTTGCATTACTCATTTACTTCACCTCACGCAGTACGCACCCAAAAATATAAGCACAGATAAGATGGCTCAAAAGTTACTTTTTCTCCGTTGCCGGTAGATTGGATGGTTATTTGATGCGAGTGATTTCCAGCCTCTTCAGTTGCGCCCCAGCGGCGCTCATGAGCTTGATATCCTGCACCACCACTGCCGCCATGGGTTTGCCAATTGCTGACATAGATATCATGCTTATGATTACCAGCACCATAAATTGTAGCTTCATGGCTATGTGCAGGCAGATTATTTACACCCAGTGTAAAGCCATCGCTACCACCCAGAGCACCGCCAGCATAACCATCACCAGCAGAGCGGATATATCGACCGCTCTGCAGAAGCTGCCACGTGCCTCCAATCTTCGTACCGGGATTGATGTTCTCCTTCGTGATGACCACAGAGCCAACAAAGCTCATCGCGTTCAGATAATCAATATCCAGAGCAACATTTCCCTTACTGTCGGGAGTTTTGCCCTCAACGCTATAGACAAAATTTTTCTGGATATTGCCATTTTTATCAGGCTTCTCCCCGTTCAGCGACAGCACCAACGATTTTTTTAGCGACGCCACAAGCGCAGCGTAGTCACTGTCCAAAGCGTCCTGCCCCTGTTCCACGAGCACCTGCGCCAGCGCAGCAGCCATAATCGTGGCCTGCTTGTATAATTTGTTATGCAGTGCCGCCGAAGCAAAACCGGGCACAACGCCGTTAATGCGCTGTGTATCCGTAGCATACTCTGCGTCGCTCACAACATTCAGCGCTGCCACGGCTTCAGCAAAAACCTTAAAATTACTACTAGCCATTTATCAATTCCCCTTTTCTGCTTCCGCCCAATGGCTCTCATAGCCGCTGTAACGCATAGTATTATAATCATAGCTAAACAAAGGCAAGCCGTCTGTCGATACAAACGTCAGCACATTGATACGCACGCCTTCCGGCTTTGGGATAACATAAGCATGGATGATGAGCTCTTCCTCAAGCTGCGTATAATCGCCCTGCAGCACGATGTTGTAGCTCATATCCTGCAAATCCTCAATGGATAACTTCTTTTCAGCGCCCATGACAGTGTCCCATAAATCGTACAGCTCACCTATTGTTCCTTTCCATGTGTTCTGGATAATGCGGGCCTTAATCATCAGCCGGAAAACTTCGTCATCCAGCAGATTGCCCTCGCCCATTTCCGCCGGCGGATAACCTGTAAGCATGGGCGTGCTCTCCAATTTGTCAGGCGTAGGCGTATAAATTATCGGATAAACCTCACCGCTTGCCATTTCTGCCGGCGATGGACAAATAACCTCACCAATGGCAGCAGCAGACGGCTCAAATTTAAGTTGGCGGCCTACACCAACAATCTGCCCTAAAATATCCAGCTGCGCCGTACTAGCATTGTCCATCTCAAACGCCAACAACATATTGTTTATGCTATTATCAATGTCCAGACCATAGCTAAGCAGCTTCTGCACCATCGCCGTAAAGCGTGGGCTGTGGCGATATTCGCTCGTAACCAGGCGCTTATAATAATAAAGATTCTGCATCATTCCAGCGTCACCTCAATGTTCGCATACGCAGGATTCGGAATTTCCTTAAAGCCGATATCAATGTCCTGCGCTGCCATAGACGATTTGCTAAGCCCCAACTTCAGTTCTTTGATACCAAAGATAGGCTTGGTGAGTGAGGGATTACAATCAGTAATGATGTTGCTCAGTACTGACGCAGACACGTCACTGCCAATCGTCAGCGCGGCCAGATAATTATATACAGCCTCGCGGACTTTGACAGTCATAGTGGAGATATAGCCTGTATATTTTTTAAGCACGACTTTAACAAAAATATCCTTATAGACAGGACGGAAAAACCGCACACGGTTTATATAATCGTTTTGGTCCGTATACTGCACTTCAACATCGCCGTGCGTATAGCAGCCGATGCCCTTATGCAAAAATATAGCTTCCGCCACATCCTCATCCGTCCCTCCCTCGACCACACAGGTCACGGAGTGAGCTGGCAGTCCATACGGATTATCATCCGTTACAGAGCTGACGTTGGTGTCGTTCTCGTACACAGCGTAGCGGGAAACATTTTTAAGAGCAGCAATCGCGCCCTTCGTTCCGTCCAGCATAGTCTGCGACGGATTCGCAGTGCTGATAGTCTGGCGTTCGCGCAGCTGCGCATCAGTCTCCTGCGCATTACCCAGCACTGCAGCAACTTCATTCGTCACAGATACCCAGCCGTAAGTCGGCGTTTCAATCTGCGCTATATCGCCAGCCAGAGCGCTCACAGCTCCGGCAGTGCGGCATGTAGCAACAGTGTACGTTATACCGCTGGAATCAATAACTACGCTTGATGGCAGGTCCCATGTCAGGCCAGCGCGATCACGCACAGCACCGTCAACGATTTGTGTAAACGGCGTGCCGGTGATTTTTACCTGGCACGTACTCTGGCTGGCAGCCTTGCGCTTGATACCATTCAGCTTTACCACGCTGTCCAGCGACGCACCGATAGCCGTTTCAGGGGAGCGCGCATTGTAGGCATAAGCCATAGCCTGAAGCGTATCGCTTTGCTTGAGGGCAAAAATGGATAGCAGCTGGTAATCAGGCGAGCTGTTGTCCAGATAGATATCATCACCGTAGATTTGCTTCATTGCAGCAATCATATCCTCTAAAATATCGTTGTAGGTAGGGATATGCAGTCCCGTACTATCAACATAAGGCTTAAAATACGTCACATCTGCACCTCCTCACTACTAATAGTCAACGAGCCATAGATAGTCTCTACAGTTGCCGTAAATTTATAATGTCTGCGTTCGTAAGATGATTCAAAAGACGTGACAGACTGCACGCCTTCCGTGCCGCTTATACGGTCACGGATAATAATGTCAACGGCCTGCCTGTTTTCATCACTGCCAGATGTGCCTAAAATCTGCTCCCACAACGGCAGCCCATCTTTTAAATCTTCCCACCATTCAGCATAAAGCAAGAGCAGGCGTTGCTTTATCGCCTGCCCGACAGCTTCAACGCCGCTGATGTAATTTTGAGAGCCACGGCCAAAGCAGTAGTCCCAATTGTCGTCTAAACGTCTAACCTGCATATCAGCCTCCAATAAACACATTGCTGCTGCCTTCGGCTACAGTACCGCCACAGCTGACGGAATCACCAACGCGCCCGGCAGCCTTGCCGTTAATATAAACACTGGCACTCCCACTGGCAATTACACCGCTATGCGTAGGATGCGCTACACACCCATGCGGCGCATAACTGTCGCCCACACGGCCTGCAGCGCGGCCGTTAATATATACGTTAGGGCTGGCCGATACGAGCGCTGTAGGCGAGCAAGCATCATGACCGGTATCCAAATCGCCTAAACGCGTTGCATTACTCATTGATATTCACCCGCCCTGCTTTAATGTTGACCGTACCGCCTACGATGTTAATCGTGTCTCCGGCAAGCTCTACGTAAGCACTGCCTGCATCATTGCGTAGCTGAGCAGAGCCTGTGCTGTAGCCGGGGATTACTCTAGGCTGTGACCACACGCCGATAATAGCAAAGCCATCAGACAGGTCATGCCTGCGACATTCAACTTGATTCTGCACGCCTCCGCTCTGCCACCAGCCATCCATGCACATATCGCCAAAGACCACAAGGCATTCATCGCCTGCCTGGATAGGTAGCGTCAGCGCATAACCGCCAGCACGTGGTACGACAATAGGCACGTCGACCAGCAAGGGGATATCTATCCATGATTCATCACCGTCTGCAAGCATTTTTTCTCGCAGTGCTGGTTGCACAGTAACAGTCTGAGTGGCCGCGTCAAAGCTTTGGATAATGCCAGGCATGCACACGCGCGTCTTGATTGCAGCGGCACGAGCATCCAATTCTCCCTGCCGTTCGACGTTCGGCGTGCGCAAATTCAAATCAATCATAATAATCACACTCCGTTCGGATTCTGCGCATTGTTGGCCATGAGAGCAGGCAGAACGCCCTTACCATAACGAGAAACAGCCGTACAGGACGTATACCAATCATTACCCATCGTATCACCAGTATGCGTCAGCTCGATTACCTGATAGATCCACTCTTCATCAAGCGGCATCTGCGCCTGACCTGGAGTAACTTGTGCTTCCGCAATCTCGCTGTTTTTAAGCTGCACCAAGGACCACATCTGTACAGCAGGATTCAGCAGCAGCTTAAAATTTGCGCCATACTGCGTCTGCGTCGGCATCCCGACAAGACCGGTTGTAGGCGTTTGCACGATGGCTTCATCCTTGGCAGCGTCAGCAAGCTTAATCATGTTCAACTTGCCATCGTTCACCCAATAGCTCGCACCGTTACCGCGGGCAATATCAGAAATATAATCTTTAGGCTCGCCAAAAATAACCTTACCCCGCGGCAGCTTTTGCCCGGACAGCCCCTGCGTGATACTATTCGTAGGAATTTTTGTTTTTGACTTTTCACAGACCGCATCCAAAATCTGACGTTGGTTTACGCCCTTGTTTAAGGTTTTTGCAATAAAATTTTTAGCAAGGACATTAGCTCCGTCTACGCATAGGAGCGACAGCACGTAGTCCGTATTATTCTCCTTGCGCCGGGATGGATAAATAATTTTACCGTCAAAGATAACTCCGTACTGTTTCTCGTGGGTATTACCTTCGGAGTCTTTGATTTCTTGTATCGTCCCATCTGCACCAGCAGTCAGATAGCCTTCATAACCGGCCTCAATGATGATACGGTCGCCTTCCTTAAGGATTTTCTGTTCGGTTGCTGCAGTAAGATTGTAAATTTCCACGGTAGAATAGTTGTTTATTTCCCGCGACTTTTTGACAGTAAACTTCACATGCAGGTCAGAAACATTCAAAGCCTCCTTGTCCTGAGCATCCACAACAAGGATTTTCCACTTTCTCATCCACAGATAACTGCTCATGAGCCATCACCCCACAGAAGTACCCAGGCTGAGCCTAATGTCTCATTATCCGGTTGCTCCTGCGTAGTAGGACCAACAGCCACGATTTGAGCGCTGCCAATATTCAGGTAAGCGTACTGACCTAACAAATCAATGCCAGGCACCAGCGGCATGCCTGTAATCAACTCTTCGCCTGTGCTATTGTCGCAGACATCAGCCACCCACAGCTCGTACAAATCATAATAGCGCAGCTTCAGCAGGATGTTGATGTTACGCTCGCCATCCAGTGTCAGCTTAAAAGTCTTCTGATCGAAAGGCGTGGTAGTTAATGGTATTTCATAATAGCTCATTACCACTTCACCTCCAGATCTGTGCCCTTTTCTACTTTGCGCAAAATCGTACTGTTGTCGCCTTTAGGCTGCACTTCCTGCGATTTGTGCTGTGCACCTGTAGTCCACTGACGCGCCGAGACTTTCTCCGCGCCAACATTTACAACCAACACCTGCACAAGATTCACCGTAGCTTTGAGCGCGCATAGCGTCGACACATCGTCGCTCACATCAATGCTCTCAATAAGCATATTCGGATACATGTTCAGGCGCGTAACAACATCCATAGGCATACGCAGCTCCTGCAGCTTGCAGAGCATACGGTAAGCCTGCACAGATTTATATACGCCTGCACCCTCATACACAAAACCATACCTGTAACCCATAGCATCAGACACACCTACCTGCATACTGATGCGGACAGGATTTACAAAAGCATGGTCACTGATATTTGCACCAGTCTGCACAGGGTGCTGCGTAACAGTAAGACTATGCTCAGTATCAACGCTAAACACAGCATCGAAGAAGAAGCCACCGATATTTGTCTTAACCATCAGAGTCTGCTGAATGCCTAGACCGCTCCCCCATTTAGACGGAACATAAGCATTGCTCTGGTCAAACAAATTCTTCGGATTTCCTGAAGCAATGCTTTGCCCGACAGCAAACACCTTTGAGACAAGTGAACCTGCAGCATATAATCCGCTCAGCGTATTAACTTTACCTGTACTCACTCCTGTGCTTTTGAGCACCCCCGGAAGTTCCTTTTGCAAAGAGATTTTGGGTAAATCAATCATACAAACACCGTCCCTCCGTTATGCGCTGCCAGACGCTGGGCAAAATCTTCCATTGTTCCTTCTACAGCCTTAGCCACACCCTGAGGATCACTTACGTTCCCACAATTAACCACAATACCGCCAACATTTACAACTCCACCGTTATAATTTGCCGTACTGTTCGCCATTGGCATAAGACCTGCAAAGCCACCAGCAGCATAACCTGCAGCATAGCTCGTAGGAGCAACAAGGCTGTTATACCCGCCGCCACCGCCGCCGTGATAATCATCCGCTTGTTTGTTGCCAGACTGCATAGCTTCATAGGCAGCACGAGCATTAGCTTGACGTTGAGCATAATTAGCAGACGCTGAATCAGGCTTTTCATATTCGTCCGTCATAATCTGGCCAGCTATCTCCGGCAATTCAGCGCTTTGCATTTTAGCGTAAGTATCAGCGTAGGACGTGCGCATTTCTTCTGCCAAAAATTCAATCTGCGTGTCAAGGTCAGTCCAATCTTTACCACGAGCAGCAGCAAAGCGTTTGAGCTTTTCCCAACGTTCATTGTGCCATTGAGCTAAACCGCCAGATGTCCCATTATCACCGATAGCATCCGTGCGCAAGCCAGATTCCTGGACAAGGTTGCCTACAACACCAGCGGCAGCAGAAGCAGTGAAGCCCATCGACATAAGCTTTTGCTGGATATATTTAGAGCGCTCGCCTGTTGCATTTTCATCAGCGGCCGCATTGATAAATTCCTCACGCGCTCCCTTGAAATCGCCCTGCATAGCTTTACCCAAAGCACGCATAAGATGTCCCATACTATTGGTCAGCGTGAGCACCTTATCTACAACTTTACCAACGGCAGTCAGAAAGAAGTCCCAGAATTTCTTCACAACAGGATACTTCTTGCCAAAAATACTCTCGACAATCGTCGCCAGACCTTCGGCAATTTCAGCAACACCCTTAGCAATATTAGCTACAGTCTTTTTGAGCTTTTCCTGGCGTTCTTCCGTAAAGACTTTTTCAAACAGCTCCGTGAGTTTCTCAAGGATAAACGCAATGCCTTCCTTAAGCTTTTCAATGAGACGACGCAGCGGATTATTCTCATCCGTGAGCCATTTCCAGAGCGGTTTTAATGTATTGCTACTCTCGCGCCCCTCAAGATAACCAAAAAAGTCCTCCAGCATGATGAGTGCAGTGCCGATGGCCATCATCATCAAACCAAACGGCCCTGCCATGATGGCAGCACCCACGACGGCAAACACAGCTACTAAAGCCTTTGTTTTACTTGGCAGCGCGTCAATAAAATTATAAATGCCTTCAAATAGCCATTTTAGAGCCTTGACCAGCGACATTGCTACACGCACAACACTCGCCAGCACGCTGGCGACCTTACGTGCCAGTGCAGGCAAGCTTTTGCCAAATTTAGCATTGAGCCAGCGGATAAACTCCTGAAACTCTTTGATGTAGGGCTGCAGCTCTTTGATAAGGTAATAGACCACCCATTCCTTAAACATTTTTAATTTGAGCTGCAGACTTTGCACTTCATAACCAATCTCACGGATCCAGGCTAACTGTCCGTCAGCATCTGCAGGAGTAGACAGCTCTGCCATCTCCTGACGCAGACGGAAAAACTGCTCACGCAGCTCCGGCACCCACGCCACATCTTCCTGCGACGCGCCCATGGTTTTCAGGACCACACTCAAGGTTTTAGCTGTGTCTTTTGTCACCCACATTGATTGCGCCAGCTTTTGGTATTCCAAATCTGCGCTGGCCACAGCCTTAATGTTATCAATGACAGCTTCCGTAACTTTAGCAAGGCCTACAAAAATCCCGCCATATTTAAGGATAGAGCCTAATTTCCCGAGCATACCGGATAGATTATTGATAGCTTTCGCAGCTCCGGCAAAAGCGTCCTTGTCGACTTCTGCACCGATGCGGACAAGATATTCTTCTAATATATTGCTCATCAGCCTACTCCTTTCTCATGGCGTCCTGCATCCGCCGTGCGTTTTCTGCCTTGACCGCCAACAGCTCGTGAGCGTCAAGCAAGTCGTCAAAATCATATGTGCCATCACACAGCTCGTGCTGCCGCCAAAGCCCTGCCGCAACAGGAGCAAAGGCGAAAGCATCAAGCGTCGGATAACTCATCGGCTCGTAGGTTTGCCCGTCAATTCTGCCGGGAGATTCAACCCGGCTACGGCGAAAAAACCTCCGACGTTAAAAATCAGCGCATGAACAGTCAGCTGGATAACGCTGGCAGCATCATACGCCAGAGCATCATCAACAAAATCTCCCTTAGCCGTCAGGACAGGTTCAGGGAGCTGCTGGCCATTACCGTTATCAATCAAACGATTAACAGTGCGCAGCAGCAGGGATTGCAGCTCATCAAAATCCTTACGTGGCATACCTATGAGAGCAGCAGCCATCTCGGCTGTTTTGCCGCCAGACGGCGCCAGCACGCCCGCAACTTTAAAAGCGACATAGCTACCTGTGCGAGCATCCATCTTAGTGAGCTGGTAGGATTTACCAGCCACCTCCACAACTTGTGTTTTTGGTTTAAGCATGATTCAGACCTCCATCGTCAAATCGGCAGATTAGTAACCTCGGCACACATCAGCGTCCAAGATACACGCTGGCCTTGGCTCTGGTACGGAGTATCTGGCTCTTTTTGGGGAGAGATACCGGAAATAATATGGCGTGTACCTGTCGCGGTATTACGCAGCGTCATGCTGGTGCTGGCCCATTCACTTGTCGGCAGTTGCCACAGCGCGTTAAACCAGGCGCTCAGCCATTTATGCAGGCTAGATGTCTGCTGTACCTCGATAGTTACGGTGCCATTATTGCCCGCAATCTTAGATACCATTACAGAGCCATCTGCAGCAATATCATGAGCAGTGCGGTCGGTAGCTTTAGCAACAGTTACAGAACCAACGCCAGTACCATCAAACAGGTAAGAGCCAAACGTCGGATGATTAATAGAGCCAGCCAGATCAGCAAAACTGTAAGTAGTTAATTCCATTCAGATAGCCTCCTTAGCGGTTAACATTAACCTGGATGGTAATAAATTCAATTGAACCAGCCAGTTTGCAGCAGACATAAATCGGTGGAGCCTTGCGTTTGTCACGGTCAGCCTGAGACTGCTCGTCAAGAGGCTCGCTCTGCACCAGATAGCCATCAGGCAGGTAATCACCTGTCTGCAGATTCAGGCACTCGGCACCGTTCCACTTGCCCGGAGCGATAAAGCCTAACTGTACATATTTACGGCAAGCATCATTGATAACATTAATAATGCTGGTAACGCCAGCTTCAGTCTGCGGCAATTTGCGGCGCTGATACAGCAGGTCCATGACATTAAGAGTAATGTCATTACGCAGCATATCAAGATACAGCACTTCATCAAAGCTCGTGCCATCAGCCATATAGCCCTGCTGCAAAACATCGTATTCCTCGCCACGGGTAATATATACATTACCGTTATGGCCTGTAGATTCAGAGCTACCACACACATGGGTTACCTGAGATTCAGACAGGTCATCTGTTTTTACGCCGGGCAGAGTTTTATACGCCAGCGTAAACGCATCGCCGGCAAGACCACGGTTAGCGCCCATCGCGTAGCCCATAGTAGCTGCAACAGCATCGGGAGTATCCGTGTCACCACAATACTGACCAAAGCTGCGACGGTAGTTTTTATCCTGCAAAGCCTTAAAAATGCTCTTCGCATCACCAGATGCATCAAGTACACTTTTATCAGCAGTAGTATACATATACACGCTGTCAGGCACAGCGTTCTCGCACCATGCAGCACAATCTTTGATATCCACGTCTTTAGCACCCAGATAAGTAAATGGCCACCACTGAGAGTTAGCAGCACGGCAAGCCTCCAGCGTAGCAGTTAAGTTCTCGTCTGCTACCAGCTTTACGCCCACCGCCAGCTTGCGAGGGCTGGTCGTAGCAGCAAAATAAAGCTGAGCAGCCTTATATTCTGCAGACGTTTCCACAAACCCGTCAGTCAGCATTTGAGCAGCGCTTGTATAAATACGTACCCTTTCATTCGCCGGAATAACCTCAGACTTGCCAATAATCAGGCCAAGGTTAAAGCCCTTGCGAGCAGCAGCCTTAGCAGACAGGTTGATAACCACGTCGACAATCGGAGATAAGTCCAATTTATAAGCCAACTAAATCACCCTTTCTTAATAATAATTTCACCTGGCTCAAGGATAACATCACTCGTACCAGGCTCGTTTGCTTTAATCGTAACGTTGACTTCTTCAATTGCTTTCACGATAGATTCAACGCTGATCAGTACATTAAAATATAAAGTCAAATCGGCGCGCTTCCACCAACGCCCCTGAAATAATTCAGGCGCATATTGGATGGAATCCTTGCCGGGAATAATATAGATTTTTTGTTTTTTGAGCTTCGGCCGGCCAAGCAGCAGCTCAAGGCGTAGCTTAAGCAGCGATTCATAGCAGGCAGGACCGTAAGCATTCAGGCGTAGCTGGATGGTACGTGTGCTTGCACTCTCACGCAAAAAATCACGTCCTTCAGACTGCCAACGCTCATCAATCGGCTGCATGATGTCCTCGGCCGCCTCGGTACACTGCATAAAGACCACGTTGTCTGTAAGCTTCCAGTCGGGGCCTCCGTCCGTTGGCCAGGAGCGGCGTACAGGCGGCGGTATTGTCTTAGCATCATGCCCGAGGATGTCCATCAGCTCTGCCCACATTAAAGATTCAAATTCAGCAATATTTTTAACCAACTCCATCACCGTCCAATCGCGTCCCGATAGAGCGGTAAAATCCATAATCAATATCAGGCGTAACAGTGAGGATTTTGTAGCGTGCTCCGCGCCATTCCAGCTCATCGCTGATAGCTTCGCCATTGGTCGCGTGCAGCTCCACGTTCGTCAAAAATTTCATTGCCCCGGTGACGCGGTCACCTTCAGGCAATAACTGCAAATCTTTGGGCTGAGCAACGCTAACAATCGCTGCTACCTGCAGCACAATAGGATTGTCTGCATCCCGACCATAAGCTCCATCGTGCCAGCTCGCAGCGTAGCGTTTGACAGTAATGCGCTGGCAGCCTAAACGCTTGCTGCGCACCACTCTGCCAACATTAACCACGTCAATCACTCCTTACCACATAAACAATAGCCTTACGCAAGGCACCGGTATCAATCAGCGGATTAGTTTTGCCGCCCTTGCCTTTGGTCTTTTTATCTATGGTTTTCGGGGAGTTGGGCGGCCAGCCATTCTCGGCATCCGTAAACCATTTGCGGCAGATGTTCTGCGCCAACAGGCCTGTGCGTTTAATAAAAGCATCAGCCCTGCTTCCATCGCCAGTCATAGCAGCCTTTACAGCCTTAGCGTATTCTTCTGCAATTTCGCGATGGTGCTTGGCGATAGCCGGTTCAATCACAGGACGTGGCGGAGCGTGCCATAGCGGCGAACCGTGTGTTTGGACATACAACTGATAAGCCAGGCTGTACTCCATGCCCTGATCCATATAGCCCTGCATTTCCTCACGCATGGACTTGCGCCGGATGCCATGCGTATGGATGTACAGTAGGCTCGCATTATTGATAGGCTCATCGCCACGAGAAGTTTTCTCCTGTGGGATACCAACGTAGAGCTTATTAACACGGTTCAAAGCTTGTACTCTGTCCATAAGCCCCTGTAGGCCGCCGCTGACCGTTCTATGGGAAGTTTTTACGCTCACCATACATACATGCCTCCCTTGCCCACAAGTCGAGCTAAGGTAGCAAACTGCACGCCAAACGCAGTCAACCGGAAAGCAGCCCAACCAGCAAGGTCCTGTGAAAGCGCGGACGTATCCATGGAATAAGACACGCCATCAGCGGACTCACTCGTAACCACACCAGCGGCCTGAGCTGCGGCAAGGACATCAGCAGCAGGCGATTCTGCGTCAGCAGCGCTCTGCATGTACAGCGTACACATATGAGCTACGAACAGGCCGATGCAGTGCTGCCACATCTTGCCGTAGCGCTGCTTAGAAACGCAATCCTGCCCTAGCTGCAAAAAACTTTCCAGCACAACATCCGGCAGTTTATCAGTAAACTGCGGATAAAACTCCAAAAAATCCTTTTTAGTATAAACAGGATTCTCCTGCGTTTTGATATTGCTCGCCTGCGCAATCAACGGATGGTACATAATGCACCTCCTTATTCGCTTTTATCCTCCGCTTTGGTGGGTTTCTTGGCTTTGGCAACAGCTTCTGCCTCAGCCTTCGGAGTTTTACCATTGACCGGCACAAGGTCGCCAGATTCAACAGCCAGCGCATACAGCGGATCAGTTGCAATCCAATCGGGAGCATCCTCAATTTCCATGCCACCCTTAGTCAAAAATCGTTCCGCATCAATGCGTTCAGTTCCGTCCTGCTTAACAAAGCCAAAGCGTTTTTTAGTTAAAATAACCATTGATTGTCCTCCTCAAATAAAAAAGCCAGACGATAAACGCCTGGCTAGAATATTGCCTAATCAGATACCGATGTGGTATGCGACAGGTTGGTAATACATGAATTTAACCTGGCCGATTTGCGCTGCAAACAAAGTCAGGATGGCGGCACGCTCAACAGACGGTTGAGTATACGCACGGGTGATAGGCACAGTCAAATCAAAGTTAACCATATCCTCATCGTTAACGTAAACCATCATAAGGTCTTTTTGACCGGTTCCGGCTTTGATGCACCAACGGCAAGGCTCAATGGTGATAGAGCCGCCCTGCTCTTTAGCAATATTGTTTTGCATCAAATACTCCATGATGGAGATATTACCAGCATCGGAAACCTTCTGCATGGTGATGTACGCATACTGCTTAGGCGGAATCAGGATATGATTCGGCATGCCCTTCATGTCGTATTCAGAGGCAGCCCATGCATCAACCAGCGCATTGTTGATGTCATGCAAGATCTCATCTGCGGTTTTAGTATTCCACGTAGCAGTGCCAGCCTTGCCATTACCAACAGTGTAGGTAACAACATTCGGGTCATTCAGCAAGCCAGTAGTACCTGCCTCCTTGAAGCCGTTGTATACATTGAGGTCAAGAGTTTTGTTGTAGTTGAGTTTAACGCCCTTATCCAGCAAATCTTCCAGATTGCGGCCAATCTGCTTCATCTTTGCCTGGTCAATGAACGGAACCTGCATAGCGTGCATCCAGGTGGATACCTTGAACATGTTCTTGCTAGTGTTGACCTGCATTACAGGGATAGTAGTAGCACCGGGAGCAGTGATACTGTTAGCGTTTGCGCCAGAAGTAGCATAGTCAACATCAAAAGTAGAAGTGAATTCTACCCAGCCGCCGCCAGTCTTGGCGACAATATCGCGCTGCCAGGTTACGCTGGTCAGCGGTTCGCGCAGCTTAGGATCGACCTTTTCAAGTTCGCCTGTAATGTACGCCATGCCAGAGCTGGCAGCAGCATCCCATGCAGAGCCGCGGAATCTTTTACAACCACCATTCTGCATGGCCAAATTACCCAGATTACGCATACCAGCGTCCGGGCTATAAAAGCCAAATTTTCCAGTTGCCATATTATTTATACCTCCTTATATTACGCAGAAGCACGAGTCAGCAGAGTAACCTCGCAGACACGATTCGCATCCATTGCGCCGCTAGTCCAGCGCATATTCGGAATTTCAATGGTGTTAGTGCTGTCAGCTGCAGCTTCAAAGCCGCCAACAATGCCGTTAGCGATAGAAGCATTAGCTTTAACGCGCACGTAAACTTTACCGTTAGCTTTCGGAGTGCCAACATTACATACAACAGTAGCAGCGCCGCGTTCCAGGACAGACATATACTGACCGGGCTGATACTCGGTTTTATTTTGCTCTGCATAAGAAACTGCCTGCTTAACAACACGCAGCGCAATGCCAGCGACATCAGCAGCGGTAGTTGCAGCGCCAACAGCTTTGTAAGTGTTGTCATCTTTAATGCAGACGGCAGCACCAAATGGGATAGCTTCGCTTTCCTCGTTTAACAGACGGCTGGCCACGATATCGTCCGGAGTGTGGGCGTAGTTACCGGGATAGCCAAAATTCATAGAGATACCAATTGCTTTACCACTCATATCATTTTGCCTCCTTAGCGATTTTTATAATGGGGATTATATTTTTTTGCAATTTCACGTCCCAGATCGTAATCATCAGGCTGGCTGTCTTTCGCAGCGTTACGACGACGCATCTGCATCAGCTCGCCATATTGAGCATCCTGCTGCATAGAGCCTTTGATGAGGATAGCCAGAGAGTCGGCCGCACGTTTGCGCTGTGCTTCGTTTTTTATAGACGCAACAACAGGTTTTAGGTTTTTCAGTAATACAATAGCAGCGTCACGAGCTTCTTTAGCGTCAGGAGCACATCCGCCCTCAACATCTTCTTCAGGCTCTGCATCCTGCGCATTGATATCTTCCGGCGGCTCGATTACATCATCCTCATCACCGGCAGGAGCAGCAGCAGGTGCTTTGTTTTGGAGCTCTTCCTCCAGAGCATCAAGAGCGTCCTTTTTAGGTTCAGCAGCAGGCTGCGCAGGATTCAGCTTAGAGCTGATAGCTTCCAGCGCGTCCTCAATTTTTTTGAAGCGTGCCTCGGTAGCTTCATCCATTGCTGCAGGTTTATTTTCAGGCTGCGGCACAGCAGCAGGCGCTGGTGTTGCGGGAGCTGCGGGAGCAGGAGTTGGCGCAGGCTGAGGACGCGGTTCAGCGTCAGAGCTGCCTGCAAGTTTAGCAGCAGCCTCCATGTCCTCCGGTGTAGTAGATTCGTCGCGAGCCAGCGCTCGCAGGATACGTCCAATCAAAGATTTAGACATTTTTTTACCTCCTTTTTTATCGTCGGCAGCGTCACGGATAGCAACCTTATGCCCCGCCCTGCCTTTATCAACAACCGCTACATGGTTACCACGGATTTCCAGCTGGTCATAGCTGGAGTCGCTCGTCGGATTCCACAAGCAGTCATAGCCGCAAGATATCTCGCGTTTGCCAGCCTCAATCTTATTGATAAGGTCAGCATCGTAAATAACCAAATCAGCGACCAGGCAATTACTCAAATCGCCATCGCCTCGACGCACATCACGGCACACGCCTTTCATGTACCGCCCATAGTTATCGGGAGTTACATCTTCCTCCGGATGCTCATCGCATACAGGCTTGCCCTCAAAGCTTGCCACGGCAGCACGGTCAAAGACTTCGGCTTCAGGGCGCTGGACATTATAAATGCCATCAGCGACCGGACCGCCAAACTCGCAGCCTCGATACTGCTGCGTACCGGTACGAGCAATCGGAACGTCCTTGCATATCAGAAAGCCTTCTGGCGTTTTAAGGATGTGGTCTGAGATTCGTGAGCCAAAATATGCCTTGCTCATAGCTCACCTCCAGGTAATAGTTTCTTAAATTGTTTTATGCCCATGCGCTCGATTTTGCCGTTGCGGTACACCTTAGCTGGCCACGCCACCTGGTCAAACCTGATAAGCGGCTCAGGATAGCAGCGGCAATTATAAATGTTCCCCGCATGGTAGTACCCTTGCGACTTCTCATGGTTTAGCAACTCCGGCGCCGGTGCCTCGCTCCAAGGGATAATCACGCCATCCATATGCGCGTGAGCAGAACGCACACGAGAGTCCTCGCTTGTACGCCAGACGTACCACTCAAGCCCTGCCTCAGCAGCACGCACCTGCGTCAGAGCCGTGCTGGCTTTAGATGTTTCCGTGCGGGCAATGAGCCTTGCATGAGCTTCGGTCATGTGCGGGTACTCTTTGAGGATATCGTCTATCATTGCCTCCGGTCGCAAGCCTTGCTCATAACCTTTAGCAACCTTATGAGCCACCCTGTCAGCCAGCGTGAGCGGCATAGAGCGGATTAATTCAGCGTTGCGACTGATTATACCCTCGTACACTTTCGCGACGCGTGGTGAGGCAAGCTCGCGCTGTAGAGCGGTGCGGATGATTCGCCCCTTGCTGCCCTCAGCTGCTGCGGCACGCCACGTCTTATGCCCGTCGCGGAACAGATGCGTAGCCATCGAGCGCGCGATTTGGTCGCAGGCACGAATAAAAGTCGGAGAACGTGCCAGCCGACGCATTATGTCAGCAATAAAAAAAGGACTGGCAACGTGAGATAACTCACGCTTCAGTCCTTGCATCAGGCGGTCAATGGCGCTGGCATAAGAGCGCTCAATGACTCGCGGCATTTTAAATTTTTTCATTTTATTACTCCAACAAAAAAAGCGCAGCTAGAAAACTTCTAACTACGCTTAAGGATTTAAATTTTCGAACCATTCATGATATCTTGCCATTTACAAGCTAAAGCACAACGCTCACTTATTGGAGCGTTCTCATCATTTACATCCCTGAGTTCTTCAAGTTCAATTTCCACCATTTTGTCAAAAATTGCTTCTTGTTCTTCTGGCGATAAATTATACGCTTCTTCAATAGTCACGCCTGTTTCCCGTTCAAAGAATTCAATTAGTTTTTTTAGCATTTTTTGCCTCCAACAATATTGCTCCGAGAGAAGTTTTAAAATTTTGTGTAGACTTATTGATAACCGTTTTTAAGCCTCCACTCTTAGTAACACAAACTTTTATCCCGTTTGAAGAGTAAATATAACCTCCGTATTGATTATCAACAGCTCTCTCTCCATTTTTGATGGTATCCTTTATTTCTTCCGCATTTATTCCACGCTCCCACATACGGTCAAAAACATGTTTACTTATCCAACGCACATGTCCTAACTGCTTAATTTCCGCATTCATCAATAATGGCCTGTTCTGTTTAATAAACCATTCTGGAGCTATTGTTTCTTTGGTGCTGATTGTACCATTCTTTTTGCTTTCTTGCAAGTTATTTGTTTTTCCAGCCCCACCGCCAACACCATCGGCTTCACAAAATCGTCCATTCTCAGGACTATGATGTGAATTAAAATCATCAGCCTCACTCCAGAAAGCAGCATCTGCACTTTTCACTTGCCTAACAGAAGCAGACACCTGTGGTTCAATCGGTTCTTCGCCGCCAAACATTCCGCCCATCTCGCCAGGCGGCTCCACGGAGTCGGACGCACGCTCGATGTCCTCATCGGTGATGTTCGTCCAGACACCGGTGCGCTCGCTCTGCTGCTTCAGCTCCTTCAGGGCAGTGCGCTGTGAGATAAGCCCAGCATTGTAAGCAGCTACAACGTTATCTGTGCCACACTTAGCAAGGTCAGCGCGTTCTTTGTCACTCGGCTCTGCGACTGGATCAAATTCAAAATCAAAGTCGTCCGGCAGGCTGCCTAGTGTCGAGATGATGAACGGCGGGAGCACTTTGTTCAAAATGGGACGCAGATAAGACTCTTGCTTCTCAGCTATCATGTCGTAGTAGTTCTGCAGGTCACTCTCGCCTGTAGCGTTAAGACCGGAGGGAGAGCGCCCGAACAGACGCGTCACCGGAATTTCAGCAGCGCCGCTGATGTCCATGATAAACTGCTGATAGCAGTCAGCAAGGCCGCCGAAAGTATACTGATGTGTTTCCAGACCATCTGCAGCATCCATAACCTGCATGCCCATATTGTTCAGCAGCATGTTCTGCGCTTCCAGCGTTCGCAGCAGCTCAGCCTGCGACTCGTTGTCCGTTGACGCCAGAAGCTGACCTAAGTCCTGCATTTTAAGCACGCGGATATTCGCCATGAAGGTCAACTGCGCAATGTTCCAGCTCACATTGTCACGCTTACGCAGCTCATCAAAAATTGACTCAACGACAGAAGCTCCCCACTGCATCTCTGCGATTTCCTCCCAGAACGGAAGCGTATTGCCAGTGAAGCGAATTACCCTGCTATGATGAATCTTTACAGAGCCACCACCGGCAGGATCAGTCACAGTGTAATATTTCGGATAACCATAATCAGGATCACTAATATCTTCGATGAGTTCGCTGGATGGGTTAACTCCGTTCCACCGGTCGAAAATGAGCAGCCCTGCGAAATCGCCTGGCATTATCCAGTCAAGCTGCAGCGGCTGACTAAGGTCGTAGCCTTGGTGCTTGACCAGCATCACGCCTAGCGCGCCACCGTAGAGCCTGCCCCACTGCATGCCGCGCTTCAGCTTATCTATGAGCTGAGTGCGGCGTAGAGTAAGACTGAGCCGCTTCTCTACATCGGGGTCCAGGCCGCTGGTAATCGTTATCCAGTTTTTGAGCATGTCCGCCGGGATAACGTCGATGATGCGACGGACAATCCAGCTCTCGCGATAGAGAGCATTTAAAGTATTAAAATCACGCGACATGCGCTGCAGACTGTACTCCGTGCCTTCCAGCAGGTTCGGAGTGCCTGCTCCCAAGCGAGCCAGCACGTTGCTAAAGGCATCGAGTGCCCTGCTGCGTATTGGCTGCGGCTAAGGAGCTTTGTCCAGGGCGCGCCTGCGTTTTCTTTTAGACATTTGCTATCCTCCTTGGCCTGATGACTGTTGATACATAGTAGCGCACCGCATCAGGCGCATGGTCAGCTACTTTAATAGGTTTCTCCTTGCCGGACTGCTGCAGAGCCTTGTCGTCCCAACAATAGGACTGCATCTCCTTCAGCGTGTGCACTAAACCACAATAAAAATGGATGCGGCGACGGGTTAGCAGCGTGTTTACCTTGCGGATGCCCTCAATGACATCATTGTCAGCGTTGATTGTTTCCACCGTCTCCTTCGCACGCAAGCCACGGTTTCGCAGCTCAATTTTAAAGCTTGCTGCAGATGGATCAATAACCACATTTGTCGGCCACAGCTCCACGCCACGGACGAACTCAAGCAGGTCGTCGGCGTATTGGCTGTTGTCCTTCTCCTTTTCCTCGGCGCGGCTGTCCCAATAATACTCGCGGATGAACCACAGGTCGCGCCCATCATCAAGCACATCTAGGTACACCATCGGGTTCACAGTGCCATAGTCAATCGTAATGGAGCGGCGCATGATGTGCAGATTTTTAAGCAGATACTCCAGCTGATCATCACCAAAGAGCAGCTCATCACTCCACGCATCACGGTAGATAGCGCCCTGCGCCATTACCCACTCGCCTAAAATGAAGCGGCGATAGAACACACCGGAATACATCGTCCGGTAACGTTCACGCACCTCGTCGGATAGCGACGGATTGTCGTCCATCAAGAAGTGGATATGCAGCAAGCGCTTCTCGTCGCACTTCTCAATCCAGCGCAGCAGGAACCAATGCATCGGGCTATCCGGGTTACAGTTAAACCACAGCTTAGCGCCCGGAACAGAGCAGCGGCCGGATGCCTGGTTGACGAATGACTCCGGCATGAGCGCGACCTCATCGCAAAACAAACCAGCCAAAGTAATACCTTGAATAAGGTCCTGCGAGGATTCGTCACGACCACCGAACACGTAGAAGTAATTCAGCTTCATCGTACTGCCTTGCTTGCGAGCTATCACGATAAGGTTCTCCGTGCGTGATTCTTCCACCTGATAGCCACGCACCAGCAGTACAGGCTTGAGCCATTTCCAGACGTTGCGCCGGAAGCTGCCTACGGTTTTACCGCACATGGCAAAATTCTGGCCATCGTAGGTATCCATAGCCCAAATAACAAAAGAGACGGCCATCGCTACCGTTTTACCAGCACGGATGGAGCCGTCAGCTATGATGCCATTGTAATCGTGGTAGGGAGAATCTTCACACCACCACGTCAAGATTTGCATTTGTTTTTTACTGAACTCATAGAACTTGATAACAGGTTTGATAATACTACGCAGCCTGCCAACGATGCCCATTATTTCCACACATCCTTTGCACTGCGTTTGATTGCGTCGGTAAAGCCATCATTCTCATATTGAATCTGTCCGCCAGACTCTTTAGGATTCATTCCCATGGTGTCACGATATACTTCAAACGCCTTAACATTCCCCCGCTTAGCCTTTGCTTTAAGTGCTTCAAGCATATCCAGGCGCTCTTTATCACTGGTAAAGTCTTCGTCAAGCTCACGGAAGGTACGGAGTTTGCGACGCTTCTCCACGGATTTTTGAGCAGCTATCCTCGCTCTTTCCTCGTTAAATGGTTTTCCTTTCACCAAATTAGCTCTGCTATTTGGATTATCCCCTTTAGGCATTCATATACACCACCTCTATTCTTATAAAATAAAAAAGCGTAACTAGAAAAAATCCAGCTACGCAAAATTCAAAATATGTTATTATTAAAAATACAGAACCGAGGTGATTTAATGTCCACAAGATATGTCAGCATACACAGTCACCTGCAAGCACAACGGCTTTGAAATTCCATTTTACATTTACTACGATACAGAAACAAAACAAATTATCAATACAAAATGTGGAATGCTTACTGAGCCTGAGTTTTCAGGAATGCATTGTCCTCAACAAGATTGTCTGCTGGTTTCAGCTTGGCAGCCTCTGCAGAAACTATCTGAGTAGGATAATCAGGTAAATCAACAAGCACCATCTCAAACCGGAAGTTCTTTAATTCAGAGAGAACGCCTTCCAGCGCCTGAGCTTGGTGCTTTGCTGTTTTTACAAGTCTTTCAAATTTGTCTAGGTTGTTAAACTTGTACGTCTTCATTGGCATCAGCCTCCTCACTCATCCTCGTATACAAATTCCACAAACTGATGAGCATACTTAAGAACGTCTCCAGTGTTAGCATCAGGATTATTTTTAATATAATCGATAGTATCAGCCATAGCCTCGTTATTATCTTCTAGCAATAACAAGATGCCTAACTCAAAATCATAATAATAGTCCGGCATTGATCTTAGCACTTTTTTTAAATCTTCTTCCATTTTGCCACCCTCATTTCAATGGTAATTTAGCATAAATATTATAGTCACCATATTCGTTAATGTGAAAAAAGTAAAGATAATTACGCACCGCAATAGAACCTTCATCCTGACCATCAAACCGCCCATGGAACCATGTGCTGATTTCATGGGTTACACGCTCACGTTCAGCTGGTGTAATCTTACTAGATTTCCTACTCTTGCGCTTCGGCTTTACAACCTCAGCCGCACGCCTGAGCGGTGATTTTGAAGCACTACCGCCAGCACCAAACTGCCCGTTAGACTTACGCGGATGTTTCGATTCATCCCAACCATCCCACACACGCGCTGCAAGCAGCAGATACCTTGTAAACATATTAACTCACTCCATCAATAATTGCAAGTCATTAAATGGTGCCCGGACTGCCGCTGAGGATTTGAGATTAACAAGGGATGTCTCGTCCCTTGGGTTACGGTTTCCGGGCATAAAAAAAGCGCCCGGCTAAAAGCCAGACGCTCCATACACAAAAAAAGAACCCGGAATCTAGTACCTAACAATAAGCTACCGCATCCAAAGTTCCTCTCAAAAAAGTATCGAATGTTCGAGTACCATCAAAAATTGCATCACTCTCAATCGAATTTTATCGACACTTCTCCACGGTTTTTATTATACCATAAAAATCACCGCTTTTTCTCACGTCTTTGTGAACTCTTTGTGAATTTTAAAGAAAATAAGACCGCCCACCACACGATGAGCGGTCATTAAATTATTTAGTATTAAACACCACGCTATAACCAGCCTGGCGTTGCAGCTCATCCATGGCTGCCTGCTGCGACGGCGTAAATCCTTGGTCAACAACTTCCAGACGTTCGCGGAACGTCTCTGCAAAGAATTTCAGACGTTTATGTTTGGGTTACAGGCCACCAAAGTTGTTCCAGATGATATCAACAGCGACAGCCAGCACGCGATAGATTGCCTGCTCAGACACCGTCTGACACATGCGCTCGTATTTAAAACCTGCCACCGGCGCAGGATTGCGGCGCTTAAGTTTACGTTTACTGCTCATCAAGCTCACTCCTTCACTTGTGCAAGCCATTCCTTGTGCTTCTTGACCATGTACAACATAATCAGACCATAGACAACCATGTCACGCAAGGATTCTTCCGTTTTGTCGGCGATACCATGGTCGTAGAGGAAAGCAATGTGCTTATTCAGATATCCCTTAGCCACATCATACATCATATCGTAACTGTCATCGTGATGCTCCAGCATGGCGCCGGTGCGGAAGTTCGACAGCGGATCAGCACCAGCAGAATACTGCTGCTGTTTTTCTGCGAACAAATCACCTACGCGTTCAAGCTCGTCATCAATAAACGATGTAAATTCTCTATATGTAATCATAACAATCCTCCTAAAACAATTCCTGCTTTTAACTTTTACAAGAGATTTTTGCAACATATTGCAGTTTTCGCTTATAACCTGTATACCCACTCATTAAAACATTTCTTGCAGCAGTATCCTCTGCTATTGACATGGAAGTCTTTTATATCATCTATCTCTGCGCCGCAGGAATCGCAAGTAAAATACCAACCGTGGTTTAACCATTCCTCAGCAGGAATATTGTCAACGCTTCCATACTTGTCAGCCCATGGCAAACGCTGCACTCTGATGTCCTTGTAATGGATTCCATTCTCCATGCTAAAATCTTGTTTTGCTTTGCCCGGTGTTTCTGCAAACGTAACCTGTTCTGATAAATCGTCAGTGTCATAGTCTGCGGCGTTCGCAAAAATATATGCCTTAAATTTCATATTCAACGCCCATTTCTTTTGCCACTTTGGGAAGCGCAGATTCTGCCTCTGCCTTTGTGCGGTATACCCAGCCTTTGTCAAGCAAAGCATAATTGCAAGGTACTTCTGCCCACCACAACGAGCGAACAACCCACTTACCCCTAAAAATCTCAAAGGTATAATAACCATCGCCTTTCTTCGGCTTCCACGGTAATTTCACAATTTCAGCTTTACCGCAAATAATGTCTGCCAACAGCTCTTTGTCATATTTACCGCTACAGCCTTCTTCATGGACAAACACCCCTTCTTTAGTAAAGTTGCAAATTATTTCAAAGCCTGTTTTATACACTACTTTATGCACTACCTTAAATTCTTCGCCCAGCTCCACGCCGAGCATTTGGGCGATTTGAGGGATTAAATTTTTACTCATCTTTTAGCACCTCCTAAAATAAATCCTCTTTCGGCAGCACAAACCAATACTCTCCCAACGGGCTAGGTGGGTACCACTCCCATTTATAGCCCTGCTCCTTGCAGTACATCACCAAGGCATCAGATGCCAGACAGTTGATAAAGCGCCCGCTTTCTCTGTACTGCTTTGCTATAGGCTCAAATTTCGCACGCATTTCATCTGCAGTATAGTGTTCAAGAGCACGGCGGCCGTCGAATATAAGACGTGATGCAAGTTTTTCCGCGTGCCAGATTTCGCCACGGCGTTGCAGTTTTTTCTCTAATTCTTCATTCCACTCCACGCCTTTACTCCTCTACAACCTCCACACCGCCACGCAGCAAAGCCAGAAAAATACGCATCTGCATGGGCTGATTACTAACGCTTGACCAATGGCAGCACTGGCTTGGACGGTACTCCAAATCATCAGCGATAAAACGGTACTGCGCCGGATATACTCCGCCACGCTTAGGCTTGAGCTTAAACTCCTTGCCAACAGGGATATGCAATTTTTCAGCAATCACAGGATACAAATTAATCATTGTCATATCAACGCCTCCGCTCCATATAACATTAACGCCAGCTGCCGCACCAGGCGCGTACGCCTTCGCTGGATAGCAGCCAGCGACTCGCCCATGAACTCAGCCAACCCAGCAAGGTCAAGCCCCTGAAAATACAGCCTCTTTATAAAAGCCACATCTTCTTCACTATTCATGCGCTCCAAACGCAACATCGCTTTATTAATGCGATTAACTTCTGCCGTATCGCGTTCAAGCTTAATCTCCACAGCCATGATTTTCGCTGCCTGCTTTTCTTCAGGCGTAAGACGTACACCAGAAGTACCGCCCCAGCAGGTAATGTCCTTAGACTTCTCGGTGTTCTTCTCCTTCTTCAAATCACGAATGTCTAATTTATAACGTTTTATATTCTCAAGCAAAACAGGATACGCATACAGCCTTGCTTCTGTCGCCTTATAGCAGTCCTGCGGCTTAGGCTGGCTATTTAAGGCAGCCAGCGTTGCCACAACAGTATCATGAATCAGTTTTTTGTTGTCCACCTGATCCACCTCCTATGTGTAAAAATAAATTCAATAGCAGATCAGAGTGAGAAGCAAGCAGCTTCCTCGCCGCTTCGAAACCTTGTGGCTCTTCCATTCTTTAAATTATCCAGTTGTTTCTTTGTAGGCATCCATCTCACACCACCTTAATCCCACATCATCAATAATATCCCAAAATTCTTCCACATCATGCGGTACAACGTAGAAGCCTGTTTCGTTTTTCTCAAAATCAATGCCAACATGATGCAGCTCATGCCTCAGCAATGTTTCCAGCTGCTTTTCGCTAAAGCCAACTACATTCGGTTCATAGACCACAATAAAAAAATCATAGGGGCAGCACCAGCTGTAGCGGTCGCTCACTAAGTTGCAGTCCGCAAATATCGTCCGCTTATTGCGCTTCTTCTCTTCCAGGCTGGATAAGTAGGCTATTTTTACTTTAGCAGCCTTGATATCCGCAAACTCCGGCAACGTGCGTATCAGCTTATTAGCCATCAGCCTATACTTTTTACTGTGCTCCATTATATACCTCGAATTCTTCTACCCTTGCCGGACGCGCCGCTACCGGACTGAGATCCATAATGCTCAACAGCGTTTTTACCCTCGCTCATCATGCAGATCTGTTTACGTATAATCTCGTCTTTGAGAGCCAGTTCCTTTTCCAGCTCGTCATTCAGGTTGCGCAGCTTGTGATTTTCAGCCAACAGATAACAGATACGCTCTTTAGTATTTTCTTCCATGTTAAAGCCTCCTTAAATATTCATCGGGCCGCAATTATCTCAAGGATAATATTCATTATCGTCAATCATTCTATTACTCCTTTATAAAAAGCGGTGGCGTGGCTGCCGCCGCACCCATGGGCTATGCTTAACAATATTTTTTGTGTGCATATTTAACATCATCAGCAATAGTTTTCGCATAAATAAGAGTTGTTTCAATCCTCTTGTGCCCAAGCATTTTTTGTACCTGCTCAATCGGCATGCCGCGTTGTAAGGCCATTGTAGCCGCCGTATGGCGCAGCCGATGTGGAAACGTATGCATCCCTAAAAGCTCGCCAGCTTTTCGGATTATGTCCTCCACGCCACCTGTCCCTAAACGTTTATAAGGTTTTTTGTCGCTCACGAAAAGGGCCTCGTTGTCATCTTTGCGACTTTCAAGATATTGCGCCAAGAACATTTTTGCTACGGCGTTTAAATATACTTTGCGTTCGCGTGAACCTTTGCCCATAACAATGGCTTCTCCGGACAATAAATCTACGTCCCTACGGTTCAACGCCACCGCTTCCGCAGCGCGACATGCTGTAGACAGCAGAAATTCAAATATGGCTCGTTCCTTAATGTTTTCGCCAATAGCCTGCCGGATCTTCTCCACCTCAATCGCCTCAAGCGGACGTCTGATGTGCTCGGGGAATTTTATTTTTTTAATCCGGCGCATCGGCGAGCGGTCGATAATATCTTCCTCCTCACACCAGGTGAAAAATGAGGATAATATTCGCCGTTGATTATCAGCGTGAATTTTCGAGCTGTTGGTCATTGTTTCCGCCAAACTCAGCCTTATATCAGTCACGTTAATGTCTTGTATCCTTTTGGGAATTTTTTCTAAAGTTGAACGCAGATGATAAAAATAAACCTGTAGGCTTCTTTCGCTGAGACCTTCTATTTTTTTCGCTATAAAAAACCTCTTTATGATATCCGCGTTGTTGCCGTCATCGACAACCAATTCTTTGCATGTTCTCGCAAGGGTAAATCCCTCAAATTTTGCGTACATTGTGTTTTGCAGCAACATCAAATCTTTACCGGATAAAACCGTCCCCACGTCATTGAGCACGGATTTTATGTACGTATCTCTGAGGTCTTCATCTGGCATCATAATCACCTCTTATTTCAGGTATCGCTCCATTCAATATATACATCAACGTATGATGCTTTGCATACACTTTATTAGCCAAGGTATCTCCATGAGTAACGGCGGCACGGAGGCCGTAGAGGTTAAGCTGGAGATAGCACATATTGACGCATTTTCGGTCAATGTCCCAAGCGTCTATCAACAGCACCCGCTGGGGGTTGTAACCAAGCTTAGCTATCTTGGACACATAGCCCAGCAGCATCGAGCCGCTGCCACATGCCGGCTCTGCTAATTTTATATACCCCTTTGCTGCAATAGCCTTCCTGATGTAGTCAGCGTCATCGACGACATTTGCAGTAAGCCTGCCCAACGAAGACGGCGTAAAAAATTGACCTGCCTGTTTACTATTAGCCTGCAGCCGATGAAATATCTGCCCTAGGTAATCAGTGTATTCTTTGTTTGCGGCTGAATAATCCATAAGCTCCGTCAAATCTGCCGTTATACTCTGAAATATTGGCAACTCGTCCTTATACTCATCATAAAGGCTGCTTAAATCAAACAAAGGCTTACCTTGTAACGCGGCTATCGCGTTTAAATTTTCTCTGGCAGCGGCGCAAAGATATGCGTCAAAGGCAATCGCGCCGCTGTGCTTAGAGCAGCTTTCAAAAGATTGCACTATCTTGTCAAATCTTTCTTTTTCCTGAGATATTGAAGTTATCAATGTAAAGTCACCTCAACTTTTTCAAGGGACTTTCTGTCCCCACGTGCAACTTTTAGAAGGGATTTTTGCAAAATGTTGCAAGAATCTCTTCTGCGTCAGCTTCGGCAGCTGCCTTCAAGCAAGCAGCTGCCTTATGCAAATAATCGTCATCGCCGCTGCACTGCCAATCATTGATACACAGCTGCGCATCATTCACAAGGCGATGTTTATAATCTTCAATGTTCATTTATTTACCACCTTTCTGCAATCAACCATAATGCTTTACGCCTCATTTCTTCCTCCGGTACAAATTTCCAATATAGAACCGCACCATGGACAATACCAACAATCGGCATTGGTACGGATTCCGCAATCAGGGCAGGTTACCAGCTCCTGCCCCGGCCTCTGGTAATACTTTTGCTCAACGTGTCCTCTCGGCCTGCCTGTAACTCTGCCCCGTGTCTCGATGCCATGCCTTGCATCACGTTTCTGGCGCACATGACTGCCGCTGCACAGCTCGCATCTGCGGGCTGGTGTGCCGTCCGCCTTAATCACAGCAGGGCGGCCACAATATACACACAGCCCTAACGCACGGCGTTCCTCTTTAAGCTCCTTGCTTGCCATTGCTCTCAGCCTCGTAGATAGCATCTTCAAGTCTATTGCGCAAGCGCAGGTAAATTTCCAAGTTGTCGCGATGGTAGTCCAGCCCGCTGTTATACAGGCCTTGCGGAATCTCTCTTTTTGTATCTTTCAGCGCCAAAACCATACCGAGGTTCTCACCAATGCTCTTATCTAAGGCGATACACAGAGCCATACGCTCCGGCTCGGTGATGATCTGGAGGTTAAGCGGCGACGATAATTTTAATTCTCTCATTTTCTCATCTCCAGTTATCCAGGATAATCATTATGCCGATGATTCCATAAAGTGCAATTTGCACCAGACGCAAAATGCTTTCATCCGCTTCCAGCCACCATTTAAACATTACGGCTGAAAGCAGTATAAGCACTGCTCCCATCACCATTTCGATTGCCCTTATGATTACCATTTCGCCTCACGCTCCTTGCGATACAACACGAACTTCGGGACAAAGCCAACAGCTTCGCGGCGGGCGCTGGCCTTTGCAGCTTCTTTTTCAGCCATGCGGCGGCGGATATCCGTATATTTCTCGGTAATCAGACGGTATGTAGGGCAAATACGGAACTCTCCCTTAACTTTTACCAAGGCAGGCATGCCAAACTGCCAAGGGCTGAAATATTGCTTAGAATCAATCATGCAGCTCACTCCTTTATCAAATCATCATATCCCGGCAAAACCTTTATTTTTTTGCCATTTTTAAAGGCATTAACTTTATAAGGGTTTCGCCAGTCAATCTCAGCATAGTCCAGGAAGAAGGCACTGGCCTTGTCATAATAGGTTACGGCATATTCCTCTACCTTGACGCACGGTACAGGATGCGGGCGGCCGGTCAATATCGCCTTCATCATATCCGGAACGCTTACCTGCTGAGTAAGATCCGGATATATGCCCCAGCCTTTATGCAGACGACGTTCCGGGATATCAACTTTGACTATTACGTCATGCGTGCCGGGCGCCGCCCAGTGTACCGCGTTATTTGCCGTACCGAAAAAACACAGTACTTTCTTGCCCTTCCAGGCATTCTTGGAGGGAATGTTGGCTACCGGATAAATCGTGATACCTGACAAGTACTTTGACAGCTCCAGCCAGCTCATAGCTCTGTATAAAATCATTCCTCTTCCTCCACACTCTGCTTCATGGCAGCTTCCACCTCTTGGATGATTGCCATATCTTCGCGGCTCAGCTCATGATTTTTGAGCTTCATCACATAATCATGAACTATTTTGACGGTGTTTTCGATGCGGGTTTCCTTTTTGGTTATCTCCTTGAAGTTGTGCATCACAGTAAGGCATGTAGCTCTTAACATCATCGTAACGATATCAACCGTCATTTTCTCCAATGTTTTTCTGTTGGCAGCATCTAAAAGCTCTTTGTCGAGGTCGCTCATTTTGGCATCCTGCCTAAAGGCTTTCTTTGCAGCTGCTCTTCTCAAAGCTCTATTTACGCTCATTCTTTTCTCCTTACGGCAGCTGGTTGAGCTGCTCTTCTTCAAGACATTTATACTGAGGCGTTATACAGCGCTGGCTGTTCTCATAGCGCCATTCGCATTCCCCCGGAGCCGGGTTCGTGCGCAACGCATGGCATGAAAGGCCTAAACGATGAAACAGCTTGCGTCTTGGGCAATCTGCCACTACATCACCCTGAGGGCAGCTGTAGCAATGAAGGCTTGCTGCATCCACCAAGTCCAGAAAATCTTCCTGAGCTATTGTATATGTACGTCCGTTGTCATCCTTGTCTACGCGTGCATCATCATAGCTGTAAACCTTTATTCCGATATTCTGCGAGCGTCTGGCTACTTTTTTCTTTTCAAGTTCATCCAGATCGGCTATTCTGGCATCAATAATCTTGCCGGCATAGCTCTTGATTGTTTTCATGTATTTGCGCCAGTCTTTATCAGTTGTAGTGGCATCATCCAGAATGCGTTCCATGACCTGGACCACAGAGCTCAACCACATCAGCTGATTGAGCTCTGCACTGGCCATATAGGGTGCGTGTTTCATGCTTTCACCTTCTCCAGCTCAGCGCCAATGATTTCATGCAGTGCTGCCAGCTCTTCCAACGAAAGAGTAATACCTTTGGCAGGCTCTCCGCTGCGGGTCCAGGGACGCAGGTCATACTTTGCTGCGTGACCGTCCCACTCAACCAAATTCAGCTGCTTAACGTAGCCTTTGCCAATCTGCGGCAGTTCACCAATCTTGCGGACAATTTTATACTGAATAATCATTGCTTTTCCTCCAATACTTCAACCAGCTTCTTGAAATACCATTCGGCCTTCTTGACGTCCTCAACTCCGCCTTTTTTGTTATAGCGGTACAGGTATTTCACGATGTTTCCGATGCAGAAGGCTTCAAGGCCTTGTTTGTCCTCGGTCATAACATCAACGATGTCAATGCATTCCATCTTTCCGCCGGTGTAGTGTGCCGGATGATTAACAACGTCATTTTCTTCATATTCCTCAATGGCAGCCTTCAGCATACTTGCCGCATCAGCCAGATATTTTTCGCTGCTTTCTTCTTCGCACTTTTCAGGCTCAGCAGCTTCAGCGAACACTTCAGCCGGTTCTTCTTCAACATCTGCAGGATCTACTTCTACCGGAATGGGTGTTTCAATACGCGTCACCTTCAGCTTATGGTCCTTCATCAGCTTCTTCTTAAGGTCATCGCAGCTCATACGCTTACACGCTACCGGGACTTCATCTTCAAAATAATCTTCGTCCCACAGTCTGGCAAATTCTTCCTTGCTCAGCTCCAGCGCATCGCAGAACTTATTCAGTTGCTTCTCGGTCAGCGCCTCGATACCTTCTTCATCAAGCGACTTCACTACACTGTAGCTCATGCCCAGCTCTTTCAGAAAATTACTTGTCTTCATCCCTGTCTTCTCTTCGATGAATCTTTTGAAATTGTCACGGAAAACCATAACTTCACATCTCCTTATATTTCTTTAAAATTTATATCCGGATAGCGGTACAGCAGTATCTTCTTTTTCAGCAGGTACTCCTTTGTCTTGTAGCCTTTTGTGTCTATAACAGCTGTCGACCCGTCAGCGTACGTTACCACAAAATCAGCAACGTATTTTATAGCCCTGATGGTCTTGCCGGCACACTTGAACTTAGGCTGCAGCTCATAGGGGACCTGCAATGAGAACTCTTTGACCTCTCCAGCCATCTTCAGCACCTTCAGTTCGCAGTAGAAGTTGCCTTCCTTCTGGCTGTCAAATGTTATGCCGTCTATAACCACTTTCCGGTTATTGTACTTTGTCAAAACGGAATCTCCTCATCGAACGGCATCTGCTGGCCAAAATTTTCCATGCCCTGAGACTCAGTCTGTTCTTTACGTTCGATAAACTCGAAGCGGTCAGCAACAACCTCTGCAGCAGTACGCTTGTTGCCATTCTTGTCCGTATACTGACGGATTTGCAGACGGCCTTCCAGCAAAATGCGCTGGCCTCTATGTACGCTTTTGCCAAGCACTTCAGCGCTTTTGCCCCAAATCTGGCAGGCGATGAAATCCACTTCCCTCTTTCCGTTCTGTGTATATGGTCTGTCTACAGCCAATGTAAAGCTGGCGACCACTTTCCCGCTCTGGGTACTTCTGATGTCTGCATCTTTCGTAAGACGTCCCAGCAAAACAATATTGTTCATTCACTCACTCCTTAAATCTCCTGCATCCCTTTATGCGGTCACACTGTCTAAGCACAGCCTGCCGTCTAAGACGCTCCTTGCCTACCTCTATGGCATATAATTCACCTTGACGTTCCCTGATTTCGGCAGCCTTAAGCCTGTCCTGTTCAGCACGCCATGCAAGATAATGTTCGCAGTGCGCATGGCAGTTTGCTCACCGCTCCTGGCACCCTCTGCATCTCATTTACGCACCTCGATTCTGGCCAGTACATCGCTCATGCTTGTCAGCCCCTTCGGCTTCGGAGCCGATGGCTGCAGCAGCCCGGTTTTGTTCCTGCCCAAAATATACTCGTTGTGGCCGTGCTCTTTGGTTCTCTGGCACACATCCTCATACATCCGGCGGACCTGAGCCCGCACTGTGGGCATGTCCTCAGCCAAGGTCATCTGCAGATCATGCCAGCCGAAGCTCCTCACAGCAAGCTCGATTTCTATCCTGCTGAATACCGGAGTATGTCCCCAAGGAGTCGACTGCATGGCACGTTCAATCTCATTCCATGCTTCATCCCATTCGCGTACTCTGGTACTGTCATCCGCCGTGCCCATAAGGCTTTTGCTGGCATCTACGACCTCTGCGATTGACGGCAGAAATTTGCTCTCCAGCAGCAGCTTCTTCACTGCCTTGCTGAGGATTTCGTTCGGGATATCTCCCAGAACCTTGGTATAAATGGCCTGCCGGTGTGCATCGTTCGCCTGTCCGAAGGCTCCGAACAGCATACCTACAATCTGTCCGCGTCTTTCTTCGTCACAAGTCAATAATTTCACCGCTTTCTAAAAGCTGCAGTGCTTCTGCTGTAGTCTCTACAACATCGTTTCCGCGCCCCTTATGCTTTTGCGGCGCCCGGAAGGTCTTGCCCTCCTTGATGTTGACTGCGACCTTTTCAACATACCTGAAGCCCTTGGCGTTATTCCTGCCGCCGATTTCGGCAGCCTTACAGAATATGTCCAGACCAACTTCGTCAACTAACGATTGAACCAGCTCTGCCAGCATAGGTGTTGCAATCGTGCCCATGTTCTTTTCGTAGCACTCCACCGCTTGCGTGTAGACGGCCCGTCCGTTCTCCCTCCGCTCACTGTGTTCCTGGTTAACCTTGCCGGGCAAACTGGGTTGCTCGCGCGCGTTCTCCCCATCATCCTCTTGAATAGGGGTTTGAATAGGGGTTTGAATAGGTATTGTTGTTTCATTTTGAAACACCCCTGTTTCATTTTGAAACACCCTTGTTTCATTTTGAAACAGCCTGTTGCATTTTGAAACACCCCCTGTTTCATTTTGAAACAGGTCTAAAATTTCATCCGTCAGCGTATACCATGTAGTTTTATCCCAACGCATTTTGTTGAATGCGTCAGTTTTTATGGCTCCGGCTTCTTCTAATTTTTTCAAGGCTCTATGAACCTTAGAGAAAGACAGATACGGATGAGCTTCTGCAATCTTGCGAACGCTGCCATACACCCAATACCGTCCGTCGTGGTATTTGTCTTTCTCCTTCTTCTTCTGGCTGTTGTTAATCCAGAAAAAGAAGTAATCAAGCAGCAGCGCTTCTACTATCCCGTAGCGCTCTGCAAATTCCACGCTGAAGCTGTGTTTTTTCATAAGCACCGCCTCCAGGATGGTAAGCGTGCCAGCCATCTTACATATTTCATCAAAGCTTTATGTCTTCTCATTTTGCACCCCATTCCTTCAGCATCAGGTCTTTGTCTGCCTCTGAAAGTGTTTCTATGCCCAGCTGTGCAGCCTCACTGAGCACGCCATCCAGCAGAATACTGAATTCCTTGCTGTTATAGGTATGGCTACCGAAATAACATTGCAGCTGCACAGCCTTCTGACCGTTGATTGTGATTTCGCCCAGTTCCCTGACTGTCCGCCATTCCTGTTTTACCCGCTCTACGGCGGCAGGCTTCACGCAGACGTGGGTATATACGCCGTAGCGTTCCAGCATCATCAGGTATACGCTGTCTTTATCGGTTTTCAGCACGGCAGCCATCCTGCCCAGCACTTCCCAAAGATAAGCATTAGCATTAAGGCTGCGCCTTTTACGCTTTATCTTGATTTCAACTTCCAGTACCTTCCCGCCATTCGCTGCCTGCTGCAGCTCGCCTATCAGTGCGATCAGTGCCGCCGGTATCGGTATCTGCAGACAACCGGCAAAGAAGTTTATAATCTTGGTTTCAAATTTCATCTGTCATTTCTGAGGTAGTTTTTCCCTACGTTCATCATCCAATGGTCCCGCGAGTGCGTTTCCTCATAAATTGACTGCGCTATGCGCTTCAGATCATTAAGTATGTTAACGCCACCGGAGGAATGCACCGCATTAGGTCCCATTGTGTGGCAGTCATTGCAAAGCGGTACTACAAGCCCCAGCCTGTCCGATGCTTTGCGTTTGGCTCCGGGAAGCATGTGATGAACGCACTCCGCAGGCCTGCCACACAGATAGCAGTGCTCAAAATCATCAGTTATTATCGACTTAACCTTGCGCATCGGTACTCCCCAGAAGCTCCTTGATAGCCGGATGAGCAAGCCTGTACTGCTCCAGCCCAGCCATTTTTGCAAGCAGCTCAGGTTCCACGTCCTGAATCTTCTTGTACACGCCACCTTTGAGGACCACGCTGACAGTACCGTCAGAAGCGATATGAACAAAGCGGTCACCCTGCTGGCGCTGCTGCTCCGGCCGGGGTGCTTCTGGACGGCAGGCTGCATTGCCGTCATCGTCTTCCTGCGACAGTCCGAGGATTGCCGCCAGTGAATAACGTCTTGCATAGGTAATGGCACTGCCTACCCCTTGAATATCAGCCTTAGCCACCGGGTAGTTTGCCGTGTTGCCGATATACTGACCGCTGCTGTGCATCAGCAGTGTGGTAACAGTAATGGTTTTATCCGGCACGCCCATGCCGTCATACAGCTGGCTGATGCTCAGGCCGTACTTGCTGAGCGGTTCACGCACCGCATTAAGGATTTCCGCAAGGTCTGCGTATTTGCTTTTAAAGAACGGGTTATCGGAAGTCTTGCCCGCATTCTTCATCTCGCCCTGCGCTTTGGCCAGCGCCGTGGCCAGCTCGTTGATGTTTTCACTCATCTGCATATTTTGCCCTCTCTTTCTGCCTGCTGAAGCAGGTTATAAACTGTAACCGCTGCATTCGCGTTAAAAACACAGCAGGATTTGTAGCCTAACGGGTATACACTGCTGACATAGTAGCTGTCTGCATCCGGACGGTAATAACCGAAATTCTGGCGGCGGCAGCTGCCATCAAATTTGCAGTTACTGCATGAGCGGTACTGATTGAGGAACGTTTCCCGCGTTACCGGTTTTTCATTGGCTGCTTTCTTGCGCGTCAGGCCGTCTGCCAGCGCTTTTACTTCTTCTGGTGTAAGCATTGTCTTTCTCCTATCATCCGTGTTATAATAGGGTTGAAGTTGGAACGGAAAACCATAACTTCACCCTTACCGCTGATGGCGCTAGCATCAGCGGTTTTTTCTTTGTCTGCGTTCATCTGCGCACCTCAATGGGAATCAGCACGATGTCCCCCGGCTGCAACGTGCCCTTAATGTTGCTAATCTCCCGAGCATAGTGGATAACTTCCCTAACGTCACGACGGTCACCCTCTTGGCTCATGACATCGCCAACAATGTTCCAAAGGGTATCGCCTTCGCCGGCAACAGTTTTTACTACGTATTTATCTACCGGGCGGCTGTAATCCCATGCAGCCCAAATACAGCAGGCTGCCATCAGGACAAATAAGATTTTTTTCATATCTACAACTCCTTCACATTAAACGGATCTGTTACATCCTTGCCGTCATATGTGCTGAGGAACTCTTCCAAAGATTCCCGGCGGCATTTAAGGTTGCCAAGCTTCATGAATCTCAGCAGACCGGATTTCTTGAGCTTGTAAACGTAATCAACATTGCATTTCAGAAGTTTGCTTACTTCCGCAACAGTCAAAAGCTCTATACTTGCCATAATCTCATCTCCTTGCCTTAACCTTTGTTGGTGACGCCACAATCTGTTGCAACAGCAACGACGTTTTGTACATCACCATCAAGTAACATTTGATTAACCTCCAGAAGCAAGTCTATGTTTACACATAAGCTTGCTTCTATTTCATTTATGCCTTTAGCAAGCTGCTTGATTTCAGCAAGGCTTGCCGAAGGCATTTTTGCTTTGATTGTCAACATTGGCTTTTCACCTCCGTGATATAATAGACCTTATAGAAAGGTAGTGATTTTAATGAAACTAAATTATGATTTAATACGCGAAATTCTTTTTAAGATTGAAGAAATATCTGATGGTTACACCAATTATGAATCTCAATCTTTTGTTAAAGAATGCTTTCCTGAATATCCTAATAATGTAGTTCTTTATCACCTAAAATATTTACGTCAAAGTAAATTAATAGAACCAATGGACAGCTATTGGATTATAGACTTAACTCCACAAGGCCATGAATATCTAAACAACATTCGAACCGACACTGCATGGAGTCAGGTCAAAACTAAAATTCAGCCATTAGGCTCTGTAGCCTTATCTGTAGTTGCTGAAGTCGCTAAATCTTTAGCGCTGTCTAAACTTGGATTATAAGGAACTGTATGATTCTTTATATCCGCTTTGACTAATTCAAAAACATTGTCGATAGCCGCTATTGGCACGCGCGCTTCATGCAGCGCCGCAATTATTGCTTTTACCGGCTCGTGCGGATTGAATGATTGCATCTCGTAAATCACCTCCCCATCTTCCGATAACACCTGCAGCACCCCATCACGCGGGTGCCGTTTTCATAATATGACGTGGCAACGGTCTGTACCGGAAAGTATTTTTTTAACACCTTTGTGACACCGTTACATGGCGGTTGATATCTCAACTACCGTTTTGATAACCGAGAATGTCCGCCACGTCCTTGCCAACGAACCACGGCTCCCCATTTTGCTGAATGGTACGAACCTGCCCAAAGTCAGGACTTTTAAAAATTTGTAAGTTATTCATTTCGCGCCCCCTTTTTTGTCACAATACGTGTCACAATTAGGCATAAAAAAGACGTTCTACACTTGTAGAATAATAATGTGCCAGCTTAACCTTGATTTCATCTCTAGGAATTCTATTCCCTGTTTCGTACATAGTTAACGCTGAAACGCTAATTCCAATGGCTTCAGTCACTTCTTTTTGCGTTTTCTTTTCAGAAAGACGCAATTTCAAAAGACGTTCTCCAATAGTTTTAGCATCGTTCATTTTATCACCTCCTTTTTTCTGTCACGTTTTGTGACTAAATTTATAATACCACTTCATTCTCTTTATGTCAACACGTTTCGTGACATTTTTCTAGTTTTTCCCTTGCTATTATTCACGTTACGTGATATTATTTAGGTAATTACTAGAAAGGAGCTTTATCATGCCATTTAACACAATGCTTAAAACACTCAGACTAAAGAAGGGATTAACACAAGGTGAATTAGCTAAATTAACAGGTCTTACGCGAAGCGCAATAGGCATGTATGAGTCTGGCAATCGAGAACCAAAATATGAAGTCTTGGAATTACTAGCTGATTTCTTCAACGTTGATATGAATACACTGTTAGACCAATCCGTCACCCTCACCCCCCGCGACGAACGCCAAATCGCCGCAGACCTCGAAAAAATGCTTGCCGACCTCGACAGCAAAAACTCTATGGCTGCCATGGGCGGTACCGTTGAAGATGATGAAGACAGAGAACTCCTGAAAGCAAGCCTGCAGGCTACCATGCGACTGGCAAAGAAAATCGCCAAAGAAAAATACACTCCTAAAAAATATCGCCACGAAGAGGAATAATATAATGGATATCAAGGCTGCTGTGAAGCAGCTTACACATAAACACAAAACAAATAACCCCTATGAGCTGGCGCAGCTGCTGAACATCATCGTCATGTACGCAGAGCTTGGCAGCACATGGGGCTACTACACTACATATAAGCGTTCCAAGTTTATCATCATTAACCAGAACATATCCGAAGAATTGCAAGCATACACCTGCGCCCATGAGCTCGGACACAGTGTTTTACATAAAGGCGTATCGACGCCATTCCTCAAAGCCCATACCCTTTTCAGCATAGAGAAAATAGAACGGCAGGCCAACACCTTCGCCGTGGAACTGCTCCTGCCGGATGAGCTGCTGCAGCAGTACCCGGAAACTTCCATTCACCGCCTTGCTGACATGGTAGGCGTGCCGATGGGGCTGGAAGTGCTGAAGAAGTAAAATAGAACTTGGCAAAAACAGCCATTTTTACCAAAGACGTTAGGTGTCTTTTGGAAAACGTGCCATTTTTACCAAAGACGTTAGGCATAAAAAAATACCGCCAGCGCAAGGCTGACGGTTGGTAATAAAAATAAAGGAGGATAATTATGGAATATAATATTTATTGTGATGAAAGCTGCCATTTAGAAAATGATGGGATAAATGATATGTCTATTGGCGCTATCTGGGTCCCTAAATCAAACGTTTACAAAATAAATTCCCTTATAAGAGAAATTAAAATCAAAAATAATTTTCACCTTAAATCAGAGGCGAAATGGACCAAAGTTTGCACTAAACACCTTCAATTATATTTTGATCTTGTTGATTTATTTTTCAATGTTAGCGAATTAAAATTCAGATGTTTACTTATTCCTAATAAATCTGTTTTGGACCATAATCGTTTTAATCAAACTCACGATGATTGGTATTATAAAATGTATTTTGAAATGTTGAGTTATATATTTGACAACAATGATAGTTACAACACTTATATAGATATTAAAGATACCAACTCATACAAAAAATCACAAAAACTCCACGAAGTATGCTGTAATAGCGTATATGATTTTTCTGGAGAATCTATTCATAAAATTCAACCTATTCGCTCCAACGAGGTCGAAATTATGCAATTAGTCGATATCTTTATTGGAGCGGTAACTTACGCTAACAGAAAATTCCCAGAAGACCATATAAAAAGTATCCCTAAGCAAAAAATTATAGAGCGTATAAAGCAACGTTCTGGCCGAAATCTAAAAAAGACAAGTATGCTGAGAGAAGATAAATTTAACCTGTTTATTTGGAGGGCACGTTGACGGAGGTGATTTTATTGTTAGGTTGTGATTGGCTTCCTGATTTATTAGAATATGATGATATGTATCCCAACTTAATTGCATATGACAATGCTGTACATAACATTTTTAAAAAGGATTTCATTGATAACCACCCTATATTTTTAGGCGCTAAAGTAGCTATACGTCAAAACCCCCTTGTTGATGGTAGAGAACAAACATACTATCATATAACTAGCAAAGATTATGACTACACAAACAATCGTAATATTGATATACGAAGATGTGAAAGAATAAGATGGGTAAAACAGATTATTGAACACCATGACTGTAAAATCCAAACATGTTTTGATTGTGGCGGTATAAAAACGTGGTCTTATCCACATAATAAAAAACAAACTAGAATAAAAATTTTCTTTGCTGAAGAACGTTATATTGTAATTTTAGAAAAAAGGCCAACATACTATCTTCTAATCACAGCATACTATGTAGAATATGATCATAACGTTCGCAAATTGCTAAAAGAATTTGAAAAAGCAAAAAGCGCCTCTGCCGAGACGCAATTAGGTACTCCTTCTACATTTAGGTAGATGAGCTACTTATAGTATACCATAATAGACGTAATATTCAAGCGCCAAGGAAAATTTCACATTTTGTTTGTGCTTTACAATAAAAAGCGCCCGGTGTTACCAGCACCGAGCGCAGTGCGGAGCGTGTTACCAGCACGCAGCCGCTTTGTAATCCCTCAATTCATGGCAAGAACAAGAGCTGATTACCTTTTTATTATATCAGCTCTGCTCGAAAAATGAAAGGAGCTGATTTTTTATGTCAACATTAAACGTAACAAAACGCGGCGATAAATGGCAGTACCGTTTCGAAGCTGCTTCCGTCGATGGCAAGCGTAAGCGTGTTTCCAAATCCGGCTTTAAAACGAAAAAGGAAGCCGTGGAAGCCGGAACCAGGGCACTGGCAGAATACAACGAAAGCGGTCAGACTTTCAATCTTTCCAGCATTTCCGTTGCGGATTATCTGGACAGCTGGATTGACTCTTACTGCAAAATGAACCTCAAATATAACACCCAGCTTGGCTATCTTTATACTATCGAAAATCACCTGAAGCCCAGCCTAGGAATGTACCGGTTAAAATCCCTCACCCCTTCCGCCGTTCAAGAATTCGTAAATTCTCTGAAGCTGCGTGGCCTCAGCAGGGCAAGCATCGTCGGTATATTCTCCACGCTCTCTGCAGCGCTGGATTATGCTATTGAGCCGTTGAAGTACATCCAGTATAATCCATGCAATAACGTAAGAATCCCCAAGGATACGGCAGCCAAGAAGGAAACCCGGTACATCATTACACCGGAGCAGTTTAAGCAGATTATAGAGCGCTTTCCGGAAGGCTCTAATTTTTATATTCCGCTTATGATCGGCTACTATACCGGCGTAAGAATTTCCGAATGCTTCGGCCTTACTTGGAATGATGTCGATTTTGATAATCAGACTATAAGTATCAGCAAGGCTTTGCTTAAGCGTAACTGTGGCTCAGATGTAAGGGAAGTCCTGAAGAAGAAGGGCAAGAAGGAAGAGAAAAGCGCCTGGTATTTCAACAGCACCAAAACTTTCAAGTCCAACCGCATCATCAATATCGGTGATACACTCTGTGCTGCATTGAAAAAAGCTTATGACCGGCAAATGGCCAACAAAGCCTTCTATGACGAATACTACACAAAAATCTACAAAAAGCCGGAGCAGGACGAAAAAGGCGATACCATTTACCGGCTCATAGAAATTGAAGCCGGAGTGCCTTGCCCTCTTGAATCCGTGGATATGATAAACGTAAGAGAGAACGGCCAGCTGCTGAGTATGGACAGCATGAAGTATTGCAGCCGTGCAATCCACTATGAGCTGAAGATAAATTTCAACTACCATTCACTGCGGCACACACACGCTACAACGCTTATCGAGAACGGTGCCAATATAAAGGACGTGCAGGAGCGTTTAGGACACTGCAACATAGAAACAACACTTAATACATATACTCACAATACCGACTACCTGAGAAATCAATCAGTAGAAATCTTTGAAAAGGCGGTTCAAAAATAAACAAAAAAAGGCGCCCAGACAGCAAATGATTGTTGTCTGAGCGCTTTGTTTTTTGCTATTAAATTGTGGCCATCTAAAATTTTCGGCCACACGAGGGCCACAAATTACAGTTTTTCACCCTTCCGAAACCCTTAAAATGCCGTATTCATGCGGTTTAGCAGCACCACAGTTTCCACATGGCTCGTCATCGGGAACATATCCACCGGCTGCGCTACAATCGCCTTATACCCATGCTGCTCCATAAACGCCAAATCACGTGCCAAGGACGCAGGATTGCAGGACACATAAACAACGCGCTCAGGCTGCACCTCGGCAATCGCTGCCAGCACCTTCTGCTCGCAGCCCGCACGCGGAGGATCCACTACCAAAACGTCCGGACGCACGCCGCCTGCAAGCAGCTTCGGCAGCTCCACAGCAGCATCACCGCAGATAAATTCCGCATTAGCGCATTTATTTTCTTCTGCATTTTTCTTGGCGTTTTCAATCGCAGGCGCTACAATCTCGATACCATAAACCTGTTTGGCGTGACGTGCAAGATACAGAGAAATCGTACCTGTACCGCAGTAAACGTCCACCACGGTTTCCTTGCCGCTCAGCGCCGCAAACTCCAGCGCTTTGTTATACAGCTTTTCTGCCTGCTCGCTGTTCACCTGGAAGAAGGCCTGCGCGGAAATATGGAAGCTCAAGCTTCCCAGGCTGTCCTTAATCGATTCCGGTCCGTACAGCACACGGGTTTTGCTGCCCATGACCACGTTCGTCTGTTTTTTGTTGATATTCTGCACTACGCTCACAAGTCCCGGAACATGGCGTTTCAGCCATTCAATAAGCACGCCGCGGTGCGGAATGTCATAGCCAGAGGTAATAATAACCGCCATCACTTCGCCGCTGTGTACGCCCACGCGTCCCATAATATGGCGCACAAGTCCTTTGCCTGTCTTTTCGTCATAGGCGCTGATGTTATAATGCTGCATCCAGGTGCGCACTGTTTTCATAATTGCATTGTTCGCCTCTTTGGAAATCATGCAGGCATCCGTATCTACGACGCTGTGTGTTGCCGTCGCATAACAGCCTATCTGCAGCACACCTTCAGCATCCGCTGCCGCGGGGAACTGCATTTTGTTGCGGTAGCTCCACGGCTCCGCCGCCCCCAACACCGGCAATGCCTCTAAATTAAGATGTCCGATTCTGGTGAGCGCATCCTGCACCTGCTGACGCTTGCACTCCAGCTGTCCCTTGTAGCTCAAATGCTGCAGCTGACAGCCGCCGCATTCCTTATACACCGGACACGCAGGCTCCACACGCTCGGCAGATGCTTTGACAATCTCCTCCAGCGCACCAACTGCATAGCTTTTCTTCACCAGCGTAATAGTTACGCGCACCTCTTCCTCCGGCAGCGCGCCTTTGACAAAGACTGTAAATCCTTCATACTTGCCAACGCCCTCGCCGCTGCTGCCAAGACCATTGACAGTTAACGTGATATTATCCCCCTGTTTTACAGGAATTATCTGCTTCATATATTTCCACCTGACTTTTTCGATTTTATTGTATATATATCTAATTATATCACAAAAACAGCCTGCAAAGAAACAGCAGCACGCTAAGATAATGCTTTACATCAATTCCGCAGCCTACATAACGCCAAAATATCACTTTGCATCTTTCCTGTAATTGTGAGAAGTGTGCAACATTTTCTGTAAAGCTATATACTTTTCATATAACATAAGCTATAATTAAGTTAGGGACATTGAGTTTCCGGGTCTATAAAGGTTTTATTTTGCGAAAGGAGCGATGCACAATGACAGTAAAATTTTTAAAATGCAGTATTTGCGGTAATATTGTCGGCCTGATTCACGACGGCGGCGGTGAGCTTGTCTGCTGCGGTAAGCCAATGCAGGAGCTTGTTGCCAACACTGAAGACGCAGCGCAGGAAAAGCATGTGCCCGTAATTACCGTTGACGGCAGCACTGTGCGTGTAGCTGTAGGCAGCGTGGAGCATCCCATGATTGAAAAGCACTACATCCAATGGATTTATCTGCAGACAACTCATGGCGGTCAGCGCTATATCTTAAAGCCCGGTGACAAGCCGGAGGCTGTTTTCGCTCTTGCCGAGGGTGCAGCTCCGCTCGCCGCTTATGCTTATTGCAATCTGCACGGATTGTGGGCGGCAAAGCTGTAACAGCTGATGCCTTACATTCATAAAACACTTCTTTTCTCAGTATCGGAGTCCCGACCGATAATGGTCAGGGGCTCCGATGCTTTTTTATTACTCAAAAAGCTAAAAAATAAAACCGGCCTCCGACAGCTATATGTAATAGCATATCAGAGACCGGTTAAATTACAAAAACAATCACGCCAGGCTTATGGTCTTAAGCCCCAAAGGCTGTAAAAAAGCACAGCGAGAGAATTATTTTTCTACCCACAGGCCTTTTTCGTCTTTTTTGTAGCCAGCAAATTCGATTGCCAACGCAGCCATAACCTTGGTTGCGTCCTTGATCTGTACGTTCAGCTCTTCTGCGCGGATGAAATCATCGTGGCACATTTCGCTGGGGTTTTTGCTGGTGAGCAAAACGTATTCGTTCTGCATTTCTACAAGTGCTTTTGCTTCTGCATTAAATTGTTCCATTAGACTAATCTCCTTAGTTTTTATTATTGTACGATAACGCTCAGGTCACCTACAGCATGGGTAATATCCTTAACTGCTGCCAAGAGTGCCAGACGGTTGTTCTTCACGCGAACGTCCTCGTCCATAACCATAACGTCTTCGAAGAATTTGTTAATCGGGTCAACCAGCTTAACTGCTTCAGCCATAACTGCAGCATAGTCATACTTGGTTGCTGCAACCAGCACTTCCTTGCTGGCTGCCATAGCAGCATTGTGCAGAGCGCCTTCAGCTTCAACTGCAAAGAGCTGCGGGTTGATTGCAGATTCTTCTTCAATCTTCTTGCACAGGTTAGCAACACGGGTTGCAGCCTGAATCAGTGCCGGAGCCTCTGCGGAAGCAACAAAGCTGTTCAGAGCCTTAGCACGGGCAACAAGATCGGTGAAATCGTCGTTCATCTGGTCAGCCAGAACTGCGTCAACTACGTCATAACGGATGCCCTGATCCATCAGCATATTGCGCAGGCGCTGTTTCATGAACTCAGCAATCTGCGGTACGAGCTTTTTGGTGTCCTCTGCCGGGATGTTCAGCAGGTACAGAGCGCCGGCGATAACCTTGTACAGGGATACATGGTAGTTGCCGTCCAGTAAAATGTTGATGATGCCCAGAGCCTGACGGCGCAGTGCGTACGGATCCTGAGAGCCGGTCGGAGCCAGACCGCGGCTGAAGGTAGCGCAGATGTTGTCCAGTTTATCGGCAATACCGGTCAGACGGCCGATATCGGTAGTCGGCAGCTCGTCACCGGCAAAGCGCGGCAGATAATGCTCGTAAATCCCCAGTGCAACCTCAGGAGCTTCACCGTCGAGCTTAGCATATTCGCGGCCCATAACGCCCTGCAGCTCGGTGAATTCGATAACCATGCCGGTTACCAGGTCGCATTTGCACAGCAGAGCGGTGCGCTCCAGCTTTTCTTTATCAACCTTGGCATTGATAGCCATAGCCAGCATATCAACAGCCTGTACCAGACGTTTGCTCTTATCGTTCATATTGCCCAGGCCTTCCTGGAAGGAAACAGTTTTGAGTTTTTCCAGACGGTCAGCCAAAGTTTGTTTTCTGTCTTCGTTGAAGAAGAATTCAGCGTCGCTCAGACGTGCACGCAGTACGCGCTCGTTACCGTGAGCAACAATTTCCAAATGCTCCTTGCCGCCGTTGCGGACGGTGATGAACTTGTTCAGCAGGGAGCCGTCCTCTGCCAGTACCGGGAAGTAACGCTGATGCTCTCGCATCGGGGTGATGATGCATTCCTTCGGCAGAGCAAGGAATTTTTCTTCGAATTTGCCGCACAGAGCAGTCGGCCATTCTACCAGATAGTTTACTTCCTCCAGCAGGTCTTCATTGATTTCTGCATGACCGCCTTCGGCAATTGCCAGGTCAGTAACCTGTTGACGAATCAGCTCACGGCGAGCGTCCTGGTCAACCATTACATAGTTGTCATACATAACCTTTTCATAGGAATCAGCATCAGGGATTTCTATAGCGCCGATGGTGCCGATAGCAGCGGAAGCTACAGCGTTCTTAGCCTTACTCTTTACAGTGTCGAACAGAGCCTTGGCAGCATCGCCGATGGACTCATGAGCTTTAGCGTTATCCAGTGCGGAAGGACGCAGGAAGCGGTGACCGCGGCTGAATTTGCCGGATTTTACGCCGGTAATTTCAACAGGGATAACTTCATCGCCGAACAGTGCAACCAGCCAACGAATCGGACGGACGAATTTGAATTCATGATCTGCCCAACGCATGTTTTTCGGGAAGTTCAGGCTGGTGAGGATATCAGTCAGCAGGCCCGGCAGCAAATCCTTAACCGGTTGGCCTGCCAGATGCTTAACAGCATATACATAATCATCGCGAACAACGAGCTCTTTTACGTCAACTCCTTGGCCGCGAGCAAAGCCGATAGCTGCTTTAGAGGGAGCGCCGCTTACGAAAGCGATTTTTGCGGAAGGACCTTTAGCCTCAACAGTGCTGTCCTCCTGAGCCTCGGCAACGCCGCTGGCAATGAAGGTCATACGACGGGGAGTGCCATAGGTTTTAACTGCTTCGAAGGGAATGCGCAGCTCAGTCATTTTCTTTTCTGTCAAATCCTTTAATTGTGCCAGAATGGCAGGCATAAATTTCGCAGGAATCTCTTCTGTACCGATTTCAAAAAGTAATTTTTCCATTATTTATTCTCCCCTTTCTTGAGCAGCGGGAAGCCCATTTCTTCACGTTGTGCTACATAAGCCTTTGCACACAGGCGGGCCATCGCACGTACACGGCCGATGTAGGCAGTACGTTCACTTACGCTGATTGCTCCGCGGGAATCCAGCAGGTTGAATGCATGGGAGCATTTCAAAACGTAATCATAAGCAGGACGGATATAACCAAGCTCAATAACGCGCTTAGCTTCTGCTTCATATTTGTCGAACAGGTCAAACAGCAGCGCGGTGTCTGCTACCTGGAAGTTGTAGAAGGATTGCTCTACCTCGTTGGTGTGGAAAACGTCACCGTAGGTAATATCGCCAACCCATTGGATATCGAATACGTTTTCTACGCCCTGGATGTACATAGCCAGACGCTCCAGGCCGTACGTGATTTCAACGGTAACAGGCTTAACGTCAATGCTGCCTACCTGTTGGAAGTAGGTGAACTGGGTGATTTCCATACCATCCAGCCAAACCTCCCAGCCAAGGCCCCAAGCGCCCAGAGTCGGAGATTCCCAGTTATCCTCTACAAAGCGGATATCATGCTCCTCCTGATGAATGCCGAGCTCAGCCAGGCTCTGCAGGTACAGCTCCTGAATATTTTCCGGAGAGGGCTTAACGATAACCTGGAACTGATGATGCTGGAACAGACGGTTCGGGTTATCACCATAACGGCCGTCTGCCGGGCGACGGGAAGGCTCTACATAAGCCACACGCCAGGGCTCAGGTCCGAGTACGCGTAAAAAGGTAGACGGGTTCATTGTGCCTGCGCCTTTTTCGATGTCATAGGGCTGTGCCATAATGCAGTTTTGGCCTGCCCAGAATTTTTGCAGCTTCAAAATAATTGTCTGAAAATCCATGTTTTACCTCCTATATTTGTTACAAAGACGGCAATGGCAGCAGCTTGGTCCGAAAAACAAAAAGCACCCGCGTCCCCGTAACTTAAATGTTACAGGGACGGAGTGCATACAGCTCGGACTCCGCGGTTCCACCCTGCTTGACTGCAAAAAATGCAGCCCGCCTCAATCAATATACTTTTACAGCTCCAAAGTGCCTTCATCCGCCTTTGCCGCCTTGCACTGTCACGGCTCGCTGAGGTTGCAGACTACTACTCTTCTTCTTAGCTTAACTGTTAGTATATAAAATGCAGCGCTTTTTGTCAAGTGCGGCAAATAATTTTGTAAATAACGCTCACAAAAATGTATCAGCTTTCACCATAACAAAATGCCCCCACGCGAACGCGCAGAGGCATTATTGCTTCAAGTTGTCAGGTTAATATAAATTAAGCGGCTATTATTTCTTTTCGATGAGCTTCAGCGGAGCAGAAATCTTAGCTTCTACTTTTTCGCCTTTAGCAGCTTTAACAGCTACTTCCAGACCTTGCTGGCCCATGATTTCCGGCTGTTGAGCGATAGTAGCGCTCATAGCGCCGCTTTCTACAGCCTTTACGCCGTCAGCAGTGCCGTCAAAGCCAACGATGAAGATTTGCTTGCCAGCACTCTTAGCAGCTTCGATTGCACCCAAAGCCATTTCGTCGTTCTGAGCGAAAATAGCTTTGATGTCCGGGTTAGCCTGCAGCATGTTTTCTGCTACAGTCAGGCCCTTGCTGCGGTCAAATTCAGCAGTCTGTTTAGCAACAACGGTCAGCTTGCTATCAGCCAGCTTGTGGAAGCCTTCGCCGCGTTCACGGGAAGCGCTGGCACCGGGGATACCCTCCAGCTCAGCAACCTTAACCTTTTCGCCCAGCTTTTTGATAATGTAATCAGCAGCCATTTCGCCGCCCTTTACGTTATCGGAAGCAACCAGGCATGCTACATCACCCTGGTTAGCACTGCGGTCGAGGCAGATAACAGGGATGTTAGCCTTGTTGGCAGCCTTTACGGACGTAGAAATTGCATCAGAGTCAACAGGGTTAACCAGCAGAACGCTGATGTTTTGCTGCAGCAGGTCAGCAATATCATTAGCCTGCTTTGCAGGATCGTTCTGAGCGTCAACAACCTTTACAGTTACGCCCAGCTCCTTAGCCTTAGCTTCTACGCCTTTAGCCAGGGAAACGAAGAACGGATTGTTTTGAGTGGATACGGAGAAGCCAACGGTGATTTTCTTGTCGTTGCCTTTTGCAGCATCCTTCTTGTCGCTGCCGCCGCAGCCGACAATCATCATAGCCATTGCTACAATGCAGGTTAATACCAATAAAATTTTTTTCATGTGAGAAAATACCTCCCGGAATTAGAAATTACTATGCAGACAAAAACTTGAATTAAGCAGGCTGCGGCTGAAAAGCACTGGATGGTGCTTTACGTCCGCATCACGCTTAGTTTTTCTTTCTGTCCATCAGCACAGCCAGCAAAATTACTATACCTTTGACAACTTGTTGGTAAAAGCTGGATACGTTTAAGATATTCAGACCATTGTTCAGAGTGCCGATAATCAGCGCACCGATAATGGTACCGAAGATGCGGCCCTTACCGCCGGAAAGACTGGTGCCACCCAATACTACAGCTGCGATAGCATCCAGCTCATAGCCGGTACCGGCAGTAGGCTGAGCACTGTTCAGACGGCTGGTAAGAATAGCGCCTGCCATACCGCAAAGGAAACCTGTTACGGTATAAGCAAATATTTTAATGCGGTTGATTTTGATACCTGCAATGAAGGAAACCTTCTCATTACCGCCGACAGCATAGGTTTTGCGTCCCAGCGGAGTTTTGTGCAGGATGAACCACAAAATGAAAAACATAATCAGCATCATAATAGCAGGAACCGGCAGACCGGCAACATAGCCCTGGCCAAATTCCAGGAATCGGTCATCCTCGGACAGACTGCTGATAGGGTTGCCGTTGGTATATACCAAAGTCAGACCACGGAAAATAGTCATCGTCGCCAAGGTTGCGATAAAGGGCGCCACCTTGCCGTAGGTAATTACCAGGCCGTTGACACTGCCCAGTGCAGCACCGATGAGGCAGGCCAGCACGATACCGAATACAGGATCCATACCGCCCTTGATAAAGCTGCCCATGAGTGCACTGGAAAGCGCCAGAATACTGCCGACGGACAAATCAATACCGCCGGTTAAGATAACAAAGGTCATGCCAAAGGAAATTAAGGCATTGATAGAAACCTGACGCAGCAGGTTTTTCAGGTTGCTGGGATCGATAAAGCTGCTGTTAAGGCAGGAAATGACCACAAACAACACAATAAGTCCGATTATGGAACCGGATTTTTTTAAGATTGCTTTTACATCCATTATTTTTATTGCCCTCCCGTTGCAAGTGTCATGATTTTTTCCTGGTCTGCTTCATCGTGCAGCAGCTCGCCGGCAATGCGGCCTTCGTGGACAACGACGATTCGGTCGCTCATGCCCAATACCTCCGGCAGCTCCGAAGAAACCATAATAATCGAAACGCCACTTGCAGTAAGCTCGTTCATCAGCTCATATATATCGCGTTTTGCACCTACGTCGATACCACGGGTAGGCTCATCCATAATAATGACCTCCGGGTGTCTGCCAACCCATTTGGCAATAACAACCTTCTGCTGGTTACCGCCGGACAACGCACCGGCCTCAAGGTCCAGGCTGCTGGTCTTTACGCCCAGCTTTTTTGCCATTTTATCGGCAAAATCATTAAGAATATTAAAATTGATGACACCGCTTTGGGCAAAGCTGTCAACACTCGGCAGAGCAATGTTACGCAAAATGGAGAAGTCCAGAATCAGGCCCTCTGTTTTGCGGTTTTCGGTTACGAAGCCCAATCCTGCCTTAATAGCATCCTCAGGCTTGGTAATCTTCAAAGGCTCGCCCTTGAAAACCAGCTCGCCGCCTGCATGAGGATCAACGCCGAAAACGGCGCGCATGATTTCGGTACGGCCGCTGCCCATAAGGCCGGCAAAGCCCAAAATCTCGCCCTTGCGCAGGTTAAAGTTAATATCATGGAAAACTCCCGGCTGTTCAAAGTGCTTAACCTCCAGCAGCACCTCGCCCGGCTTATTGCGGCGGTCGGGATAAAATTCCGTAATGGAGCGTCCTACCATATCGCGGACAATCTGCTCCATGCTGTATTCCTTAACAGGCTTGGTTGCAACGGATACGCCGTCACGCATAACGGTAATCGTGTCGCAGTTCTGCGTAACCTCTTCCATACGGTGCGAAATATACACCATTGCTACACCACGTTTTTTCAGGGAGCGCATAACCTCAAAGAGCTTTTCTGTTTCTCTTTCGGTCAGCGCCGCCGTAGGCTCGTCCATAATAACAACCTTGGCATCCAGCAGAAGGTTACGGACGATTTCCGTCATCTGCTGCTGTCCTACCGAGCATTCGCCGGCTTCCATATCCAGTGGCAGCTCAATTTCAATTTCACGGCATTTCTGCTCTGCCATAGCACGCATAGCCTTAAAATCCAGGATACCCATGCCGTTGGTTACGCTGTGCATCAAAAACAGGTTTTCCAGAATGCTCAGGTTCGGCCAGATATTCAGCTCCTGATGGATGAAGGCGATGCCGTAAGCTTCTGCCTCCAGAGGATTTTTGAAGCTGATTTCCTTGCCGTCGACAAAAATCTGTCCCTTATCCTGCTTGTGAATACCCGTCAGGATATTCATCAGTGTTGATTTGCCGGCACCGTTTTCACCCATCAGAGCGTGTACCTCACCGCTTTTAAGCTTCAGGTCAACACCCTTGAGCACCTCATTAGAACCAAAGGCCTTATGGATATTTCTTAATTCAATCTCCATACTTTTCCTTATTCCTACCTTACGCTAATTTTTAAAAGAAAACATTGCTGTGCAGAATCACATTGGCAAAAGGAGTAATTTCGCCGGTGCGGATAATGCATTTTGCATGCTTGGTTGCCTCCTTGAAGGCTTCGTGGTCTGCATCGATAATCCACTGCTCTTCAGTGAAAAGCTGCTTCATAGCGCCGTAGACAGCAGGATTTCTGCCTTCCATTTCCGCTGCAATTTCTACCTTTTCGATAACCATATTCTTGGCTACTTCCTCAACAACCTCCAGGAAGGAAGGAGTTCCCGGCTTCAGAGCCAGGTCGATTTTCTGCACGCCTGCAGGCACAGGCAGACCGCAGTCACCGATAACGATAGTGTCGGTGTGGCCCAAATCAGCCAGCACCTTCGCAATAGAGCTGTTCAACATTCCACCCTTTTGCATTACTTAAGCATCTCCTCTACTTCATGTAAATAAGGCATACCGCCCTGTGCTCCCAGCTTTTGCACCGAAAGAGCTGCGGCAGCATTGGCAAAGCTGATGCTTTCCTGCATGGATTTGCCATTTGCACGGGCAACAGCAAAGGCACCGTTAAAGGTGTCGCCTGCACCCGTAGTGTCAACCGGCTTTACCTTAAAGCCGGGAACAGTAATAACCTGTCCCTTTTCTGCATAGGCAACACCCTTGCTGCCCAGCGTCATAATCACCTTGCCCTGGTTCTGATCAAGGATATCCGCCTTGCCCTTACCGGCAAACAATGTTGCTGCCTCGTGCTCGTTGGGAGTCAGATAAGTGATCTTATCCAGCAGAGCCTGCGGCACCGGAGCAACAGGTGCGGGGTTCAGCAGCACAGGTACACCGTGCGCTGCGCATTTTTCGATAACATAAGCGTTAGTAGCGGCAGGAATTTCGTGCTGCAAGAGCACCATGTCTGCCTTGCTGATATCCTCCCACGCTTCATCAATCAGCGACGGGGATACCAGGTCATTGGCAGCCTTGATAACGATAATCGTGTTATCGTCCTCCGCTACGGTAATGTGTGCGGTACCGCTGTTTTCACCCGGCAGCACCTTCACATAGGTGGAATCAACGTTATTTTCCTTTAAAGCCTTCAATACCAGCTGGCCGTACACATCATCACCGATGCAGCCGACCATCATAACATCTGCTCCTAGGCGGGCTGCAGCAACAGCCTGGTTGGCACCCTTGCCGCCGGGAGAAACGGTCAGGCGGTTGCCGAAAATAGTTTCTCCGGGATGCACCCAGCGGTCACATTCAACAGTAATATCAATATTACAGCTACCTACTACGACAATCTTTGACATATTTTCTACCTCCTGTCTTCAGGATTTATATAATTTTTTGTAATAACAATGCGTATTGCCCGTCAATCAGGTTCGGCTGCAGCAAATCCTTAAGGAGTACTGCCTGCTTGCGGCTGGTTTTGGGCATGGTCTGCTGCCAATAGGTGATAGCAAGCTGCAGCAGCCGCAGCAGCTCCTCTCTGGCGCTCTTGTCGTCGGCAGTCAGCTGCCAGAAAAAGCTGTACCATTGGCGAAAGATATCCGCATCATCCAGCATCGCCGAACGCGATACGTTAGCGGTTACATCACGCAGGTGACGCAAAAGCAGCTGCAGAAGCGCTGTCTGCCGCGCAGGTTGTGCCTTCGGCACACGCCGCAGCAGCAGGCGGTACAGAAGCGTCAGCTCCCTGTAAATTCTGCAGGCCTTGTCAAAGCCATCCCAGCGTGCGTACACGACGAAATGCAGCTGCAGCTGCTGCAGGCTCCACGCCCACCGTTGCAGGTCCTGCTGCTTTAAAAGCCAGCGCCCGGCCTCACGCAGCAGAAACGCCGTCTCCTCGCGCCACCGCCTGCGTGCCATACGCGCCGCCAGACTGAGCCATTCGCCCATAAATTCCTGCAGCACTGCAGTATCGCCGGCGTAAGTCTGCAGCCAGCACCGCACCAGCAGTGCAAGCATAGGACGCACTTCATCCAGGCGCCTGTCGCACACGGCAAACGTCAGCCGCAGCAGAACGCTGCCGCCCTGATGTGCCAGCTGCGGATTGACCAACAGCTGCTCCAAACGCGGCCTGCTTTCCTGCATCCAAGCCGCAAAAAGCTGCCGTTGCCGGTGGCGTAAGGCCACCAGCAGACAGCAGCTGATTGCTTGTAATGCTTCATTATCTGCTGCTTCAGCAATAATACCCGAAAAAGCTGTGCAGGCGTTTTGTTCTCTGCCGTCACGCAGAGCAATACATGTTTCTAAAATAAGTTCTGTTACCATATTCCTACAGGTTAATATCGCCTTCGTAGACGTCACCGGAAACAGGATCCACCGTTACCAGCAGGCCGTCGGCCAGCTTGGAGGTTGCTTTCTCCACGCCTACGATAACAGGCAGACCGCAGGTTACGGCAACAATAGCGGTGGAGGATGTCAGGCCGCCCTCTTCGGCGATAATCGCTGCTGCCTTGCCAGCAGCCTGCGGTACAAACTCATCGTTCAGCACATCAACTACAAGTATATCGCCCTTTTGGAGCTTGTCCTTGAAATCTGCCGCAGTTCTGCCTACGCAGATACGGCCGGTGACAGTCTTGCTGCCGATACCGGTACCGCTGATAAGTTTGGTACCCACTGTAACCACCTTAATCAGATTTGTACTGCCCGGAGTACCGATAGGCACGCCGGCAGTTATAACAACAGATGCGCCGTCCTTAATCACGGAGTGATGCAAAGCACACTGCAAAGACAGCTCTATCATTTCATCAGTATTTGTGGAGTATGGCCCCAAAAGCGGCAGCACACCCCAATAAAGCTGCATCGCACGCACGCGCTCAGGCAAGCGTGATACAGCAACAACAGTACATTGAGGCTTATATTTGGCAATCATACGCGCCGTAAAGCCTGATTCGGTAATCGTAAGAATAGTATCTGCCTTTATTTCCTGAGAAATCTGCACTGTAGCATGGCTGATGGCATCGGTAGAATGGATGCGCTCGCTGATGCCCTTTTTCTGAAAGATATGAACATAATCAAGCGCATTTTCCGTGCGAACGGCAATCTTAGCCATCGTCTGCACAGCCTCCAGCGGATATTTGCCGCTGGCAGTTTCGCCGCTCAGCATAATAACGTCGCTGCCGTCAAAAATAGAGTTGGCAACGTCGCTGGCCTCGGCACGGGTTGCACGATAGCTGTTAATCATGCTTTCCAACATCTGCGTAGCCGTAATAACAGGCTTGCCCGCCTTGTTGCAGCGCGCGATAATATCCTTCTGTACCAAAGGTACATCCTCGGTAGGTATCTCTACGCCCAGGTCGCCTCTGGCAACCATAATGCCGTCGGATACGCCGATAATTTCATCGATATGCTGCACACCGGCCTCATTCTCGATTTTGGAAATAATCCCGATGGAAGAGCCTGCTTCCTCAAGCACTTTACGGATAGCGATAACATCATCGGCCTTCTGCACGAAGGATGCCGCAATGTAATCCATATCATGCTCGACAGCAAAAAGAATATCTGCCTTGTCCTGCTCCGACAAAAACGGCAGCTTCAGCTCGATACCGGGGCAGGCCACACGTTTGCGCGAGCTCAGCTCACCGCCGTTGACCACCTTGGTATAAATCTTGCAGCCGTCAATGCGCACAACCTTTAAGGAAAGCAGTCCGTCGGCCAGCAGAATATTGCTGCCTATTTCTACCTCCTGCGGCAGACCGGCATAATTGACGTGTGCCATATGGCGGTCGCCCAGATAATCCTCGGTAGTCAGGCAGAAATCATCGCCCTCGTTCAGCTCGATTTTGCTTTCGGCAAACATGCCCAGGCGCATTTCCGGGCCTTTGGTATCTGCAATCGTAGCAATTACCTTACCGGCCTCTTCTGCTGCCCGGCGCACCAGCTGCAGCCTTTTGCTATGATCCTCATGATTGCCGTGCGAAAAGTTGAAGCGTGCCAAATCCATGCCTGCAAGCATCATCTTACGCAACAGCTCTACATTGTCCGTGCTGGGACCTACTGTACAGATAATCTTCGTTTTCTTCATCAGGACTGCGCCTCCTCAGTACTGAAACTTATTCTCACACAAAACCTCATAGGCATCCTCTGCCTCCGAAACCGGCAGGCAGATTTCATAAGCCTTATTATGCTTGCCTCCGGCACTTTTCAGCTGTACCAAAAAGCCGTTTTCCGTCAGCATTTGCTTTATTTTTTGGGCTTGTTCCTCAGTGTGGGCAATATAAATTGTTTTCCACATACTAGAATGCCTCCTGTAAATCAGGTAATTGTATTAAGCCTTGTAAGCTTTGATTTTTTCAATCAGCTTCGGCAGGATTACGTTTACATCACCTACGATGCCATAATGAGCAACGGTGAAAATCGGTGCCTCTGCATCCTTGTTGATAGCGATGATGATATCGCTGTCCTTCATGCCGGACAGATGCTGGATAGCACCGCTGATGCCGCAGGCAAAGTAGATATGCGGAGTAACGGATTTACCGGATTGGCCAACCTGTTGGGAGTGAGTCAGCCAGCCCTCATCAATAGCGGCACGGGTGCCTGCTACTGCGGAATTTTCAAAGAGAGCAGCCAGCTGTTCCAGCACGTCGAAATTTTCCTTGCTGCCGAAGCCGCGGCCGCCTGCTGCGATCATATCAGCTTCATCAATCTTAACAGCGTTTTCGCTGCTCAGAGCTTCTTTTTTAACCAGTTCAACACGGCTTACAGCGCCTGCTTCCGGAGTGAAGGCAATAACCTCACCGGTGCGGTTGTTGTCCATTTCTGCCGGTTTGAATACTTTAGGACGAACGGTACCCATTTGCGGACGGTTAACGTCGCAGATGATGGTAGCGCAGATATTGCCGCCCAGTGCGGGACGAGTCCAGGCAACGAGCTTGTCATCGGTTACATCCAGAGCAGTGCAGTCAGCGCACAGGCCGGTATGCAGACGTGCTGCAACACGCGGAGCCAGGTCACGCCCGTCATCGGTAGCACCGAACATAATGGAAGCCGGATCATATTTTTTGGACAGCTGGCAGATAGCATCGGTATATAACTCGGTATCATAATCTGCGTATTTAGCATCCTCAACAACATAAACAACATCAGCGCCGGCAGCAATCAGCTGCTGCGGCAGCTCGCCTGCAGCAGCGGTCACCAGTACCGCACAGCATTTTTCCTCCAGCTTGGCACACAGCTCTTTGGCAGCGCCCAACAGCTCAAAGGTAACATTCATCAGCTGACCATTTTCCTGTTCAGCAATAACCCACATATTTACACACTCCTATTCGTTATCTTCAGTATCGTCAGTTTCGGCAATAGCTATAGCCTCCATGGGACATTCGCGGATGCAGGCACCGCAGCAGACACACTGCTGCATATCAATCTGCGCCTTGCCCTCACGCAGCGTTGCAGCGCCCATCGGGCATACCGCCACACATTCCTCACAGCTACAGCAAAGCTGCCTGTTTACTTTTATCAGCATGGTTCACCTTAGCGGGTAATAACCTCTGCCTTAACCAGCTTTTCAAACAGCATATCTACTGCTGCATCAGCATCTGCTTCGGTAATGATTTCGCCATTGATTTCAGGCGGGGTCGGGGTGAAGGCTTTTTTAACCTTAGTCGGAGAGCCCTTCAGGCCTACGGTTGCAGGATCAATATCCAGGTCAGCAACGGTAAGAGTAGGAATCTGAGCCTTACGTGCTTTCATTTTACCTTTAATGCTGGCAAAACGCGGCTCTTTTTCGGATTTAGTTACGGTAACCAGCAGTGGTGCGGCGCAAGCCAGAGTCAGCTGATAGTTTTCGTTTTCGCGGACAACAACAAATTTACCGTCTTCATAGCTCAGGCTCAGAGCGCCGGTAATCTGAGGAATTCCCAGATGCTCTGCCATTTCCGGGCCAACCTGTGCGGTGTCGCCGTCTACTGCCTGCTTACCGCAGAGCACGAGGTCGAACTCGCCCAGATGTTTTACAGCAGCAGCCAGAGCCAGGCTGGTTGCCAGAGTATCGCTGCCGCCCAGAACACGGTCGCTCAGCAGAACGCCGTCATCAGCGCCCATAGCGATTGCTTCCTTCAGAATATCGGTTGCCTGGGGCAGGCCCATGGTCAGTACAGTTACCTTAGCGCCTTCCTTATCCTTCAGGCACAGTGCTACCTCCAATGCCTGACGGTCATAGGGGTTCATAATATTTTCTACACCCGTACGGTCTAAGGTATTGGTTTCGCGGTTAAATTTTACTTTTGCCGTATCCGGCACTTGTTTTAAACAAACGAGAATATTCATTTGCTGCCTCCTTAAGCTTATTACAGGAGCTGCTGCTCCGGCTTTTTTACATTCTTCTCTTTATTTTAGCATTTTTGTACTTAAACTTGCAAGTATATCATGAAAGTTTATGAAAAACAGCTCAAATAATTACATCAATCTTTCTTTACCACACAGTTTTCACCAAGTATTTTGACCACATCCTCGGCAAAGCCCGGTGCTTCGCTGTTCACCCAGAAGTTAGGCGTTGTCTTGATAAGCTTACGCGAGCCCATCAGCTGCAGGTATACGCAGTCATCACCCTTGTATTTTTGAAACAGCTGCATCAGCTCACGCTGCACCAGCGGATTTTCCAGATGCGCTTCGATGCGCAGGCGGATTTCCGTAGGCGGCTTGGACGGCAGAGCGCGCACGCTGTTGGCAATAATCTTGCTTTCACGCTCATCCACGCTGAAGCGTCCTTCAATCGCCACAATACTGTCCTCATAGATATCCTTGACATTTGTATGATAAGCCTGCGGGAAAACGATAACCGGGAAGCGTCCGCTGAAATCCTCCAGCGTCAGAACGGCCATCGTATCACCGCGCTTGGTATTTTTAATTGTGCAGTCCGTAATAATACCGGCCACGCGCACGAACTGTCCGTCCTGTACCTGCGTTTCACCGCCGAACTGGTGCAGCGGCATGAAGCGCTGCAGCATCTGCTTGTAATCGCTCAGCGGATGGTCGGTAACGTAAAAGCCGATAATTTCCTTTTCGTTCTGCAGAATAAGCTGCTTGGGGATTTCCGGCAGCGGCGGCAGCTTGATTTCCGTCACGCCGAAGCTATCGTCACCGAACAGCCCCAGCTGGCCGTTAGCCTTGTCCCTCTGGCAGGCGGCACCCAAATCAACCGCCTGCTCCATAATAGACAGCATCTGCGAGCGTCTGGCGCCGAAGGAATCCATTGCGCCGCATTTAATCATATTTTCGATAACACGCTTGTTGACCACGCGCATATTCACACGGCAGCAGAAATCCGTCAGACTCTTGAACGGACCGCCCTCGTTACGGGCGCTGATAATGGCATCTACTGCGGCATCACCAGTATTTTTGATGCCCGCCAGGCCGAAGCGGATAGACGAATTTTTATGTACCGTAAAGTTGTGACCGCTTTCGTTGACATCCGGCGGCAGGATTTTGACATTATCATTACGACAGACGTTGATATACCAGCTCACCTTATCCGCATCACCGATAATGCTGTTGAGGAAGGCCGCATAGAATTGCGGACGCCAGTGCGCCTTCAGATAAGCGGTTTCATAGGCTACCAGCGCATAGGCTACGGAGTGTGATTTGTTGAAGCCGTAACCGGCGAAGTGCTGCAAGAGCGAGAAAATCTGGTCGCTGAGCTCTTCGGGGATATCATGCAGCTTTTTGGCACCGTCAATAAATGACTGGCGCATAGAATCCAGCTCCTTAGCCTTCTTCTTGCCCATCGCACGGCGCAGAATATCTGCCTGACCGAGCGTAAAGCCTGCCAATGCGGAGGTTATCTGCATAACCTGCTCCTGATACAGAATAACGCCGTAGGTATCCTTCAAAATAGGCTCCATCAGCGGATGTAATACCTTCGCCGTGCGCTGTCCGTGACGGCCGGCGATAAAGTCCTCTGCCATACCGGTGCCCAAAGGACCCGGACGGTACAGAGCCACCAACGGAATCAGGTCCTCAAAGCTTTCGGGAGCCAAATCCATAACCAGCTTGGTGATGCCAGCCGACTCCAGCTGGAAAACGCAGGCCGTTTCACCTCGGCGCAGCATTGCGCAGGTCGCCTCATCTGCCAACGGTATATTATCAATATCAACCTCTTCACCCGTAGTTTCGCGGATAAAGCGAATGCAGTCACCAATAACTGTCAGCGTGCGCAGGCCTAAAAAGTCCATCTTCAGCAGACCAAGCTCTTCTACCTTATTTTTATCGTACTGGGTGATGACGCCACCCTCACTGCCCTGCTGCAGCGGTACGTAATTTTTCATATTATGCGGCGCAATAATAACACCGGCGGCATGCGTGCCTGCGTTACGCGGCAGGCCCTCCACGCTTTGCGCAAGGTCAATCAGCTTTTTGACCTCCGGGCGCGAGTCATATGCCTGACGGAAGTCCTTGCTGCCGTTCAGCGCCTTCTCCAACGTAATGCCCAGCTCACGCGGAATCAGCTTGGCGATTTCGTCTACCTCGCCGTAGCTCATGCCCAACGCCTTGCCGACGTCGCGCACTGCCGCGCGCGCCTGCAGTGTGCCGAAGGTAATAATCTGCGCCACACGCTCCTGTCCGTAACGGCGCACTACATAATCCAGCACCTGATTACGCTTCACATAGCAGAAGTCGGTATCAATATCAGGCATGCTGACGCGTTCAGGATTTAAAAAGCGTTCGAACAGCAGATGGTAACGCAAGGGCTCGATATTCGTTATGCGCAGCAGATAGGCCACGATACTGCCTGCGGCACTGCCGCGTCCCGGACCGACCGGAATATCATGGCTACGGCAATAATTGATAAAATCCCAGACAATGAGGAAATAGCAAGCATAGCCCATAGTGTTGATGATGTCCAGCTCAAAATCCAGACGCTTGCGGACCTTCTCATCCACAACCTCGTAGCGCTTAGGCAAGGCCTCCTCGCACAGGTGACGCAGATAGCTCACGGCATCAAAGCCCTCCGGCACCGGGAACTCCGGCAGCAGCAGATGGCCGAACTCCATCTTCACGTTGCAGCGGTCAGCAATTTTATTGGTATTGCTCAAAGCCTCCGGACAATCGCCGAACAGCGCCTCCATCTCATCATAGCTTTTCAGATAATAGCTGTCGTTGTTAAAGCGCATACGGTCCGGCTCATCAACCGTGCTGGTCGTCTGAATGCACAGCAGAATATCCTGCGCTGCGGCATCCTTTTGCTGCACATAATGCAAATCATTTGTCGCTACCAGGCCAAGACCGAACTCCTGCGCCAGCTGCTTCAGCTCCGCGCTGACCTTGTGCTCCTCATCAAGATCATGGTCCTGAATTTCCAAAAAGTAATTTTCCTTGCCAAAAATATCGATATATTCCTGAATGCAGCGACGTGCTCCCTCCAGGTTGTCCTGCAAAATCATCTGCGGCACCTCGCCGGCAACGCAGGCACTGAGACAGATAACGCCCTCGTGATACGTTCGCAGCACGTCCTTGTCTACGCGCGGTTTATAATAAAAGCCCTCCAGCTGACCAATGCTAACGATTTTCATCAGGTTATGGTAGCCTGTATCGTTCTCCGCCAGCAGAATCAAATGGTACATGCCGCGGTTATTTTTTTCCAGATGCGAGCCCTTGGACAGGTAAACCTCGCAGCCGATAATCGGCTTGATGCCTGCCTTGGTACACTCCTGATAAAATTCCACTGCACCGTACATTGCGCCGTGGTCGGTAATCGCCAGACTGTCCATGCCCAGCTCCTTAGCGTAGGCCACCAGCTCAGGAATTTTCGAAGCGCCGTCCAGCAAGCTGTATTCCGTATGTACATGTAAATGAGTAAAGCGTTTTGTCATCTCTTGCTCCTTAAATTAAAAGACCGCTGCCGCGCAAATCTGCGGCAAATGTATGTAAAACTATTCTAGCATTACAGATAAAATTCCTGCCTAAAACTGAAAAAACATACAACCGTGAATTCACAATTCGTTCGTTGTATGTTCTCTTTATCTATGTTACAATATATTCAGACTTTGGACAATCGTGCTTACGGGTGGCATTGCCATCATTCTCCAACAGAATGGATGTGATGCCTATGAAGAACTACGACTTTAAGGACCTGATGGCCTTTGGCGTATTCATTCTGGCGTTGCTGACATTTATTTTTCAGTTCAGTAAATAACCCAGACATAGGAAAACCGCCCTTAATCTTTGCCTAGTGACAGGGCGGTTCTTCCGCAATAAAAGCTTTGGCAACCCACCGACGTGGGCGGTTGTCCTTTGTCTATAATATAGCATATTACGCTGCTTTTTGCAAGCAAACCGCTTGCTGTAAAAGCAGCTTTTTCGCTTCTATTCCCCTTTTTTACCCCACGCCAGACCGATAAGTAAAAAGAACAGATTATACACGAGCGCCGGCAACAGACTGTTGATTTCCCACGGGCTGATATGCTTCCAGAAAAGCGCCGCAAAAATGCCTGCACCCATAGCAGCCACGCCCATTGAAGCACGCACCCTGCCCGGGAAGAAAATGCAGAACGTCAGCGGCAGAAAGATACCGCTGCCCCGCAGCGCCATGGAGAGATAATTCCACTCCAGCACCGACGAATCAAGGTGCATAAAGACAAACACCATCGCAGTGACAGAAACGGCCAGCACGCTCAGGCGGCTTGCCCACAGTTGGCCTGCAGCCGTAGCCTTAAGCCAGATTTTGCTGACGATATCACGCGAAATCATCGTACCTACGCCCAGCGCCAGGCCTGCGATTGAGCCCAGGGCCGAAAGCAGCACGGCGCCCAGGCCGATACCTCCGAGCCATTGCGGCAGATAGGTAACGAGATACAGCGGCAGTGCGTCAATAGAATTTATCTCCGGATGGTGCAGATGCATGAACATACCGATCATTACTGACGGCAATCCCACGGGAATTACTATCAGTGCGGCAGCACAGCAGCCAACAGCTGCAGTTTTGGTATCGCGCGCCGAAAACAGCGCCTGCACATAGGTCTGCGTAGAAATAACGCCCACTATCATCGAACCGAGGCTGACAAGACCGTCCTCCACGCCGCGTCCGAAAAGGCTGAACCAGGGATATGCCGCAAAGCTCTGCGTCAAGCCCTGCCAATGTCCCATATCGGCGTAGGCCATCACGCCGCCGACGAAAATGCTGGCGAAAATCAGCACAATCTTAAAAATCCCGGCCATTCCGCTGCTGCTGAGGCCACCGAAAAACACCAGCAGCAAAGTAACAGCGATAACAATGGCCGCTGCAGCCAAAAGCGGTACGCCGAACAAGCCTGCAATGAGATGCAACGCCGTCAGCGTGCTCGCTACGATGCTGAAAAAAATACCGGCGCAGGCGCTGAAGGTCGCCAGCCACCCCGCAGGCTTGCCATAATCCGTAACGAGATACTCCGCTACGGTGGTCAGTGAGCTGCGGCGCAAGGGCACAGCATAAAACGCCGCCATCAGCAAAAGCGCAATGCCGCTGCCGAGCGTAAACCACCAAGCCGTCAGCCCCAGCTTGAAGCCAAGCTGCGCCGTACCAACGGTAGCAGCGCCACCGACAATCGTGCCGATAATCGTGCCCGCGACAAGGCCTGCGCCAGAGCTGCGGCCTCCTACGTTATAATCATCGGCAGACTTCACCCTTTTGGCTGCCAAAAGCCCCGGCAGCAGCGTCACCAGAAGCGTTACAGCCAGGCTTATATAATGTGTAGCAGTAAGCTGCATATCCAACCCTCCAATATTTTAAGCTGCCGGATGCAAACGTTCTGCCGACAGCATTAATTCTAAAAAGCTCAGTATTAGTATAACACAAAAAATACGGCAAAAAAAGCATAGCCTCCGCAAGAATGCTTTGCTGCGGCAGCAGACGAAAAAAGCGCTTGCGAGCTTGTTTTGCTCAGATTGTTACATAAAAACTATCTTCTTTATTATTGCGAAATTCAGCTTTTTTCTGTATAATATAGTTTATACCTTTATATATTTAGTGTATGCTTTTTGGAGGAAAATTATGAGCCGTTTAAGAATCGAAACACCCGACCAGGCACAGCTTACGGTCGAGCGCTTGTACAAGGACCTGGAACGACACATCATCGCCAGCCCCCCGGGACTGTGCCCTGTTGACCTGCAGCTGTCGTTCCTCAAAGTCTGCCACGCACAAACCTGTGGCAAATGCGTACCCTGCCGTGTAGGCCTCGCGCAGCTGCAGAATCTTATGGAAGACGTGCTCGCCGGCAAGGCTGACATGCACACTCTGGATTTAATCGAAAGCACTGCGCAAAATGTTGCCAACAGCGCTGACTGCGCCATCGGCTTCGAAGCGGCCAAAATGGTTTTGGCCGGTCTGGAAGGCTTCCGTGAAGATTACATTAACCACATAAAGAAGGGCAAATGCTCTGTCAACGTCCATCATTCTATCCCCTGCGTTGCTTTGTGCCCGGCACAGGTTGATATCCCCGGTTACATTGCACTGGTTGGCGCAAGCCGTTATGCCGACGCTGTCAAGCTCATCCGCAAGGATAACCCCTTCCCGACTGCCTGCGGTCTTATCTGCGAGCATCCCTGTGAAGCACGCTGCCGCCGCAGCATGATTGATGCTCCTATCAATATCCGCGGTCTGAAGCGTATGGCTGTCGATAACGCGCCCAGCAACACTGTTCCGCTGCCCGAAAAGCAGCCTGCTACCAACAAACGTATCGCTATCATCGGCGGTGGCCCCAGCGGTATGTCCGCAGCCTACTATCTGGAGCTGATGGGCCATCATGCTGTTGTGTTCGAAGAAAAGAGCAAGCTCGGCGGCATGCTGCGCTACGGCATTCCTGCTTACCGCTTCCCGCGTGAACGCCTGCAGGAGGACCTAGACGCTATTTTGTCCACCGGCGTAGAAGTACATCTCAACACCAGAATCGGTAACGAGGAGGGCGATATCCCCTTCGAAAAGCTGCGTGAGGAGTTTGACGCGGTTTATATTGCCATCGGTGCTCACACCGACAAAAAAATCGGTATTGAAGGCGAGGATTCCCACGGTGTTATCAGTGCGGTAGAAATGCTGCGCAACATCGGTGAGGAAAAAATGCCTGACTTTAAGGATAAAACCGTTGTTGTTATCGGCGGCGGCAACGTTGCTATGGACTGCACCCGCAGCTCCATCCGTCTCGGTGCCAAAAAGGTTATCATCGCCTACCGCCGTCGTCAGGATGACATGACAGCGCTGCCCGAAGAAATCGAAGGTGCTATTGCCGAGGGCGCTGAGCTGTACGGCTTAAAGGCTCCGCATCACATTGAAGCAGATGCCGAAGGTAATGTGGCCGCTCTCTGGGCTGAACCGCAAATCATCGGTCCTATCGATGCCTGGGGACGTGCACGTCCGATTCACGCTGACGTAGAGTTGGAGCGCATTCCCTGCGACGTTATCGTTGTTGCTATCGGTCAGGGCATTGAGCTGCGTCCGTTCGAGGAAGCCGGCATCAAAATCAAACGCGGTACTATTTCCGCACTCTCAAGCAGTGAGCTTGCCAACAATGAAGGCGTCTTCGCCGGCGGCGACTGCGTAACCGGTCCTGCAACCGTAATCCGTGCTATTGCTGCCGGTAAGGTTGCTGCCGCTAATATTGATGAATATCTGGGCTATAATCACACCATTTCCTGTGATGTAGTTATTCCCGACCCGTCTATTGACGATAAACGTCCCTGCGGCCGTATCCAAATGCACGAAACCGAAGCAGGCGAACGTAAACATACCTTTGAGCCGATTGAATGCGGCATGACCAAGCAGGAAGCCTGCCAGGAAGCAGGACGCTGCCTGCGCTGCGACAAATTCGGCTTCAGCACACTGAAAGGAGGCAGAACCTTAAAATGGTAAACCTGACAATCGACGGACAAAAAGTTTCCGTTCCCCAGGGGACAACAATCATGCAGGCTGCTGCCACTGTCGGCATCGAAATCCCCCGCCTGTGTTATCTTAAAGGCATCAACGAAATCAGTGCCTGCAAGGTCTGCGTAGTTGAAATTCAGGGACAGAACCGTGTAGTTACCGCCTGTACCACTCCGGTACAGGAAGGTCTGGTAGTTTATACCAACTCCCCTAAGGCCCGCAGCATCCGCCGCACCAACGTGGAGCTGATTTTATCCCAGCATGACTGCATGTGCGCAACCTGCGTGCGCAGCGGCAACTGCAGCCTGCAGACTTTGGCCAATGATCTTGGTATTTACGATATTCCCTATGAGCGCGATGTTGTCGACACTCCCTGGAACCAGGAGTTCCCGCTCATCCGCGATTCCAAAAAATGCATCAAATGCATGCGCTGCGTCCAGATTTGTGACAAGGTGCAGAAGCTGCATATCTGGGATGTGCAGAACACCGGTGCCCGTACTACCGTAGACGTTGCCGACAATGTTTCCATTGAGGACAGTGACTGCAGCCTCTGCGGTCAGTGTATCACCCACTGCCCCGTTGGCGCGCTGAAGGAGCGTAACGATGTTCCCAAAATTTATGACGTATTGGCCGATCCCAATAAGGTAACCGTAGTACAGGTTGCACCTGCAGTACGCACCGCCTGGGCCGAAGCCTTTAACCTGCCGCCCGAGCTGGCAACCGAAGGCCGCATGGTAGCAACACTGAAGAAAATCGGCTTCGATTATGTCTTCGATACCTGCTACGCTGCCGACGTTACCATCATGGAGGAAGCAAGCGAGCTTTTAGAGCATCTGCAAAAGCCGCAGGACCACAGCTGGCCTATGTTCACCTCCTGCTGCCCCGGCTGGGTAAGCTATGTAAACAAAACTCATCCGTATTTCGTGCCTAACCTTTCTACCACCAAATCTCCGCAACAGATTTTCGGTGCGCTGGCAAAATCCTATTTTGCACAGAAGAAGGGCCTGAAGCCGAAGGAAATCTGCTCTATTTCCATCATGCCCTGCGTTTCCAAAAAACGCGAGGCCGCTCTCTTCTCTATGCGCAGCAGCGGCACCCATGATGTAGATATTGTACTCACCACGCGCGAGTTTATCCGCCTGCTGCGTGCCGAGCACATCAACCCGGCAATGCTGGACGAACAGCCCTTTGATAATCCGCTGGGCCAGAGCACCGGCGCAGGAGTTATCTTCGGTGCCAGCGGCGGCGTAATGGAAGCAGCATTGCGTACTGCCTACCATGTAATCGAAGGCAAGGAAGCTCCCGAAGATGCCTTCACCGACGTCCGCGGCACAGAAGGCCGCAAGGTACGTGAATTCACCCTCGGAGGCGCAACTCTGCGTACCTGCACGGTAAGCGGTCTGGGTAATGCAGGCAAGCTGCTTGACGAGCTGAAAGCAGGCAAGGTTCATTATGACTTTGTGGAAGTTATGGCCTGCCCTGGCGGCTGCGTTGGCGGCGGCGGTCAGCCGATTCATGACGGTGAAGAGCGTGCCGATGTACTGGGCAATAAGCTCTATACCATCGACAGCAACCGTCCTCTGCACCAGTCCCACAACAATCCGGATGTACAGGAGCTTTATAAGGACTTCCTGGAAAAACCGCTGAGTGAAAAAGCAGAGCAGCTGCTGCACTCCGACCATGTAAAAGAGCATAATTATATGTAATAGGAAACGGGAAGAAGAAAACGACTCGCAAACTGCAATGTCTTCATTAGAGAGGCAAGATGCATTACCAATAGGGCAAGAGAAGGCTCCCCTAGGGGGAGCTGTCACCCGATAGGGTGACTGAGAGGGGAAAGCCGGCAACGTTGCTTTAGAGAAATCCCCTCTCCGTCATCGCTTTGCGATGCCACCTCTCCCCAAGGAGAGGCTCTCTCGAAAACCAAGCGTAAGGATATATTAATTGCACAGCCAATTCTTCCAAAATCTATGAGGTCAATCATGTACACACAACCCTATACCTACACACAGCAAATCCCCCTCTCCCTGGACGATGGCCACGGCGACTACAACCGCAGCTACGAACGCAGCGACGATGACTTCGATTACGCCGACTACTCCACCGACCACAGAGATAACAACTTCCGTAACTACGAGAAGAAGCGCCGCAAAACCAATAAGGAAATTATTGAGGACATGCTCAAGCGCTGGGATTAAGCAAAAAACTGTGTAAAACAAAAGTAAGAGGAGAACACCTTTTATCCTGTAAAGGACTGGGTGTTCTCCTCTTTTAATTATAGAAAAGGGAGTGTTTATTTAAGGTTTAGATTATGCAGCTGCCTGCATTTTCATTTCAGCTTGCTGCCGTAGTGGTCACGATTGTCGCCGCCGTATACGCGTACACGTTCAATCTTTCCTCTGTCGCCATCCGCACCGGAGATGCGGGCAACATGGATGCGGCCCATTTCAGGTTCAAATTCGCGAACCAGCTTGTGATCCAGCTTCACGCCTTTTTCAAGCGCTCTGTACAGCATTGCTGCGAATTCGTAGCGGCTCATCATACGGTTGCCGTTGAACATGCCGTCAGGATAACCCTCAACGATGCCTGCTGCCGCCAGACGGCCGATGTATTCGTAAGCCCAGTGGTTTTCGGGAACATCCGGGAAGAGCTTCATTCTGTCCATCTCAATCGTGCCGCCCATGCCTGCGGTCAGCTGGCCTACCAGTGCGGTAAGGTTAGCTACATTCGCTCTCAGGTCCACGATTTCCTTAGCCATCGCTGTACGGGAATTGCTTACACGTGCGGTACGGTCCAGGGAGAAGGAAATGCCTGCATTAACCATGTTCTCGCCATTGCCGAAGGTTCCGCCTACGCTCAGCATAACCTTTTCATCCGGACGATAGAATGCGCCTACCGCAGCAGCGTTTTTGCCCTTGTAGTTGCCGTAGCCTGCAGCAAAGGTCAGTTTGTCATCGGGATCAAAATCCATCGGGTGCAGCGCTGCGAGAGCGGCGGCACCGGCGCCAACCTTGTCAACGCGGCTGCCGAGATTGTCAACACGATGATCAAGCTCGCTGAAATGCTCTCTGAATTCAGCATGCTCTTTATCGTTTTGTGCCTTGCTTGCGATATCGTCAATCGTCAGTCTGCGTACTTCTTCATTGGTGTAGCCGTCTTTTACTACCAGAGTAGCGGTTCCGGCTGCCTTGTCTCTCTCAATTTCAGTCAGCTGTGCATCCTTCAGCTGGCCATCCAGCTTAACATCTTCGCCTTTTCTTACTTTAAGAGTGATTTTGCCGTCTGCACCGATGCTGCCGCCGTTAACGTATCTGTCCTGATCTTCAATGGTCTGAATCAGCTTTTGCTCATTAAAAGATACAGTGTAAGCATGGTTGCCGCTCTGGTTCGGATCAGACGCTTCAGTAACAGTTACATAACCATTCTTGTCAGCTCCAACGGTAGTAATAGTGTTGGTATCAACAACATTTTCCAACTGACCGGTTACCCAACTGCGGGATGCTACATCTTCTACAACCGCTTGAACGTTATTGCCTGCAGAATCATTAACCTTTAACGTCAGCTTCCCATCGCCATCCAGGCTTCCTTCCATGCCGGTATTAGTGGTATTAGTATCAACAACATTTTCCAACTGACCGGTTACCCAACTGCGGGATGCTACATCTTCTACAACCGCTTGAACGTTATTGCCTGCAGAATCATTAACCTTTAACGTCAGCTTCCCATCGCCATCCAGGCTTCCTTCCATGCCGGTATTAGTGGTATTAGTATCAACAATATTCTCCAGCTTATTGTTTACCCAACCTTGAGAAGCAA
>ERZ780198.187-NODE-187-length-72213-cov-26.485268_pt1 | contig 72213 bp, 56 predicted proteins | sample MGYA00510979_ERZ780198 | MGnify/ENA primary metagenome ERZ780198 (study PRJEB29588, sample SAMEA2158039) | human gut metagenome | biome: human gut; feature: human-associated habitat; material: faeces | place: Denmark | collected 2008/2010 ...
GCAGGTAAACTTTTCTTTGATTTACAAAATATAAAAATAACGGAGGTATGAAAAATGGAACTTAAAGAAAAAATCACACTCGATATGCTCACAAAGGACAGCGTGTCGGTACTCAGACAGCAGTTTTTGACCTTTAACGGTGAAGAAATGCAGGTCGGCGGAAACATCCGCAATGCATATATGAACGACGAATCCGGCAGAGAACAGTTGAGAAAGGTTCTCTCTGACGAATACTTCAACGCCGTTATGGCAGTATGGCAGTGAATGATTCAATTTGAAAGTTGAAAATGGAAAATTGAAAATTGCGGTCGGCGGTGTGCCACCGCAGTCTATTCGAGAAGGCAGTCGGATAAAGAAATTACATAAGATACCCGAGTAAGGTTCTGATGCAATCTTTGTTCATATCAAAAATTTGTCAGTAGCGGCGAACCGTGTTCGCCATAAATAAACAGTAAATTTCATATTAACAAAACAGTCGGGAAGACATTGCATTTTATTTTGCAAACTGTCTTCCCGACATTAATTTTCCATTTTCAATTTTCAATTTTACATTAATTAAACCTTTCGCTCGGGCATAATATGTTTTTTGACATTCACAAACTGTCTACACGAACATAAAAAGTCGGCTCGCCGTTTACGGCTTTTCGCCTGTCAAAAATTCAATACTTCTCTCAATTGAATCCTTGGAGCTTCCCCAATCTTTGCCGTGGTTGCGGTAATCAAACATTGAGCAGAAATATGTGATATCTTCTTTAAGCGACAGCAGATATTTTTTTGTAAGACCTGCCGTTTCGGCATAGAACTGCGGTAAAAGCTTTGACGGCAGCTTGCTCTTTTGGGTTGCAACATTCATAATAAAATCGTAGTGTTTAAAGCAGATAAACGGCTGTTCGTTGTACAGCTTATAAAACTCCTCTCCCTTTGCCCACTCAACAAAAATCGTGTCGCAAAAATGGTGCATATCCCACTCGATTCTATCGCATACATAACACGAATCAAGTCGCTTTTTAATGACTTCAAGCTGTTTCTTATCAGGCTTGCCCTTCAGCTTTTTCGGCATATCGTTATCAATAATTTCCTGAAGATGACTTTCAAGAATAAGCGCATTCGGCAGTTTTTGTCCTTTTTCAAACATCTGCGAAAAATGGCGGTGACAAAAGCCTTTTTTGTTGGTTTCAATCCTGATATTAGGCTCCATCATCGCATCGCCCGTAATGAATTTTACATACTGCTCCTCAAGCATACTCTCCATTCGGCAAAACGGACAACCGCATTTCGGCATAAATATATCATTAATCGGAATTGTGCAGATAGTTTCTTTCACAATAATTCTCCTTTTGAGTTAATGTGGTGGTTATAACACACCGTTTTCATCATATCAAAACATATGTGTTTAAACAAAATATTTCATCAAGGCTTGCGTTCAATAAGTTCCTGTCTGAAATACAGTCGGGACTGAAATCTGTTTTACAAACAAACTGTCTTCCCGACATTCATTTTCAATTTTCCATTTTCAATTTTAAATAAAGTATATCATAATTTTCCCGAATGTGATATACTTTATTAAGAAAATTTCGGCGGTGAAAATCATGGAATGTATTGAACTCGACAACAAAATCAAAATAACCGATGTGCATGACCTTGACCTTGCGCAGACTCTCGACTGCGGTCAGAGCTTTCGTTGGAAGTCGCAGGACGACGGTTCTTTTCACGGTGTTGCCTACGGCAAAAGCGTAACCGTCAGCCTTGACAAAACGGATATGTACATTGAAAATGCAACGGCTGACGATTTCAAAAACATCTGGTACAGCTACTTTGACTTTTCGCTTGATTACGGAAAAATCCGTGAAGAAATCAGCACAATACATCCCGTTCTGAACGAGGCGGCAAAGTACGCCCCGGGCATCAGGATTTTAAGACAAGAGCCTTTTGAGGCACTCTGCACATTCATCATTTCGCAGAACAACAATATAAAGCGAATCAAAGGCATTGTTGAGCGTTTGTGTGAGAACTTCGGCACACCGCTGGATGACGGAGAATTTGCGTTCCCGACAGCCGAAACACTTGCAAAACTTTCGCCCGATGGCCTTGCACCGCTGAGGGCAGGATTTCGCAACCGTTACATTATTGATGCGGCACAAAAGGTTGCAAACGGCGAGGTGAATCTTGACAGCTGTTTCACGCTCGGCTATGAAGATGCAAGAGCGGAGCTTATGAAAATTACGGGCGTCGGCAAAAAGGTTGCCGACTGCACACTTCTTTTCGGTATGCACAGAATTGAGGCTTTTCCGATTGATGTGTGGATGAAACGGGCAATGGAAAAGCTGTTCCCGAATATGAACGGTGACGATTTCGGTCAGTACGCAGGCATCGCCCAGCAGTACATTTTTCACTACAGCCGAATGCACCCCGAACTGTTTTAACGGTGTACCACCGTAATGTTAAGGTTTAATTGTAGCGGCGGTCAGTGACCGCCAATCGAAACGATTGCAAAATCGGTTCAACCGTGCATTGTCACAATTTTATTGCGGCATCTATTATTGATTTGGTTTTACGACCAAATCAAATGGCGATCTCTGATCGCCGCTACGGTATTATCGGTAAATCACATATAAAAAAACAGTCGGGAAGACAATGTTTTGCATTTTGCAAACTGTCTTCCCGACTATAATTTTCCATTTTCAATTTTCTGATTTATTTCGCTTTTTTCGCTGAACTGTCAAAAAGCAATACAAGAGTTGCGTTATCGGCTGTACCTGTTTCTTTAAGACCGTTGTTTTTCTGGAATTTCTTAACAGCCTCGGCTGTTACTTCGCCGTAGTAGCCTGTCACATTGTCCTTGTCGGCAATGTAACCGATGTTATAAAGGCGGAGCTGCATAGCCTTTACCGTGTCATTTTCATCCTCCTGCTTGAGTGAAAGGTCTGATGTAATGGTAAGATTATACTTATCGGCAACCGACTTTGAATCGCTTGCGGTTGTTGTTGCCTGAGTTGCGGTTGTTGCGTCAGTCTTTGACGCTGTCGCATCCTGAGCCTTTGTTGTGTCTGTTGCAGACTTTGGCTTGAGATCAGGATACATAAAGTAAACCATTTTTTCAAGAGCTTCCAGAGCAGTATTGCCGGGTCTTGACATTTCTTCAAGCGAAACCTCAAGAATTTTGCCTGTCTTGACTGCGCCAAGACTTGCGAGTGTTGTATCACCCTTAATTTTATCAAGAGTAGCTTTGTCTGCATAGAAGATAAAGTTCGGATTTGCAATCTTGAGAGTTGCAACATCAACATTGTTGTCGCTGATGTTTACTGCGGCATTAACCGCCCCCGTATAGCCGAGGAGCATATCGCCGTATGTTCCGCTTGTCATCATCTTGAGCCTGTCGTCTTCTGTATAGAGATAACAAACCGTATCAAGAATGCCGGAATTTCTGTTATTAACCTGCTGTTTGTAGTTGTTCATCTTATCAAGCAATTCATTGTAGGTATCTTCACCCTTCTTTGCGCCCGTTTTTGTGCCGCCGCAAATTTTGCCGATTGTCACATAGTTCGTTTCAACCTGCTTGGGAGTGTCACCGTGTGACATTGTAACAACCTGAATACCCTTGTCCTGAAGCTTCTTCTTTGCGTCCTCATTTATTGACTGACCTGCAAACACAAGGTTTGTGCCGGAATTGATAATTTTGTCGGTATCGGGATTTTCATATGAACCGACGCTCGGGGCAACTGCGATTGACTGCTGGTCAACCTCATCACTTCTGCCCACAATATATCTGTCATAGCCTGTTGCGATGAGGATATCGGCTGTCGGCGCATCAAGAACAACTATGTTCTTTGGCTGACTTTCTATCGTGATGTTTGCCACCTCAACAGGATATTCTCCGTCAGAACAACCGCTGAAAAGCGCAACTGCCGAAAGCATTGTCACAACTGCAAGAGCAATTGAAATTATTTTTGTTTTCATAACTGACCTCCGATTAATCAGCAAAACAGCGATTCAACATACTGTCTTGCACATCTTGGCGAACGACCGCCTCTTGAAAGTGCAAACTGCTCAGCGCCGAGTGCAAGCTCTTCGTGAGTCATCTTGACGCCTCTCTGCTCTGCAAGAGAATATACAATTTCAAGAAAATCATTCTTTGAAGGAATTGTGTAGCAGACTGCAAGGCCGAAACGGTCCGAAAGCGAAAGACTTTCCTGCATATTGTCACGAACATTGATATCATCAACAGTATGCGTTCTGTCGGAAATGCTTTCCTTAACAAGGTGTCTGCGATTTGATGTTGCATAAATCAACGCATTATCGGGACGAGCCGCAAGTCCGCCCTCAAGCACGGCTTTAAGGGTTGTATAGCTCTGATCCTGATGCTGGAACGAAAGATCATCAATAAATATAATGAATTTAAGCGGAAGAGCGGCAATCTTGTCAACAAGAAGCGGAAAGTCAATGAGCCTGTCCTTAGGCATTTCAACAATGCGGAGTCCGTCTTTGCGGAACTCATTTGCAATTGCCTTGACTGTTGAGCTTTTACCTGTACCCTTATCACCGTAAAGCAGACAGTTGTTACAGCTCTTGCCCTGAATAAATGAAAGTGTGTTGTTTACAACCTGACTTCTCTGACGCTCATATCCCGTAAATGTATCCATATCAATCTTGTCCGGATGCTCAACAGGCTGAATGTCACCGTCACGCCAGATGAATGCCTTGTAACGGGCAAACATTCCGCAACCGTTTTCCTTATAATAAGCAGAAAGCTTGTCAAGTGAACCGTCAAATCCGTCAAAGCACGGAGCGCACTTGCCTGTCTGCCACTTTGGAAGAATCGGAATAAGCTCCTTGATTTCATCGGCATAGGTATACGCCTCAAGCACTTCATCGGAAGTAAGCTTTGCGGCTGTTAAAATAGCGTCGCAGTCTGTCTTAACGGCAGAAACAACATTTTCGGGTAACTCACCCTGTCTGCCGGCTGTTGCGGCACGGGCAAAACAGTTATCGTCAAAAAGAGCCGTTTCGCTGATTGCAAATGCGAACTTATCCGCACAGCCTCTTTCGCAAAGCATTGAGCAAAGCTTGCCGTATGCACCGAGAAATTCCTCAGGCTTTTTGTCGAGCGAAAGCAAAAGTTCATAAAAGGCTTTCGGAACGCTTCTGTTCATTATACCTCTGAATACAGAGAGTGACGACAAAAGCATTTTACACTTATTTACATTATTCATTCTAAACATCCCAATCTGTTCTAATCTATTTAATTGTACACATTTTTATCCGTTTAGTCAATAATTTACGGCAAACAACGGCATCCTATTTTTTACGCTTTAACAAGCCAAAATATGTATAATTTTTCACCGCATCAAGTATATATTGGGTTCAATGGCGGTTAAAACGGCGGTAAATCGGGATAAATACGGACTTTTCTGGGTTTTAAAAGAATTTTTAAATTTTTTTAAAAAAAGTGTTGACATTTGGTGCAGCCCGTAGTATAATCAATACTGTTCTCAAGAGAGAAACAAAAGTTAATAAGTTGGTGTTGATGACGCTGAGGGTCCACCTGTTCCCATACCGAACACAGAAGTTAAGCTCAGTGGTGCCGAAGATACTTGGCTGGTGACGGCCCGGAAAAATAGGGAGATGCCAACATATAAAGTGTCCACCCAGTAGGGTGGGCGTTTTTTTATACTTTTTTTGCTTTGCAAACCCGTAGGGGCGTTCATTGCGAAAACAATTACAATGCCATATACACTAATTGGAGTATCCTTATGTTTAATATAACTGAACTTTTAAAAAACGAAATATCTGTATGGGAACGACTGAAAAATCACGGAAAGCCTGTTGTGCTTTACGGAATGGGTGACGGTGCGGACAAAGTTCTTGCCGCATTTGACCGATACGGAATCAAAGCGTCTGCCGTTATTGCAAGTGATGATTTTGTGCGTGGGCAGAAATTCCACGATTTCACGGTGAAGAAGCTTTCCGATGTTGAAACCGAATTCGGCGACATTATAATCGCCCTCTGCTTTGCAAGCCAGCTCCCTGATGTTATGGAACACATAACGAAAATTTCCGAAAAGCACGAAACGCTTGTCCCCTCCGTTCCTGTTTTTGGAAACAAACTTTTTGACAATGATTTTATTACCGAAAATAAAGAGCAAATTGAAAGTGCATACAGTCTGCTTGCCGATGACCTTTCAAAAAAGGTTTATGAAAACATTCTGAAATTTTACTACACAGGCAGAATTGACCTCCTCCCCCCTGTCACAACCGACAAGGACGAGGCTTTCGACAATATTCTGAATCTCAGTGAAAACGAAAGCTATGTTGACCTCGGCGCATACAACGGCGACACGATTGACGAATTTCTGCACTACACAAACGGCAATTACAAGCGTATAATCGCATTTGAACCTAACGCAAAGAATTTTGAAAAGCTGAAACTTCATTGCAAGGGCATGGCGAATGTGTCGCTTTGGCAACTCGGCTCATACAGTAAAAACACGGAGCTTATATTCAACAACAAGGCCGGTCGCAACAGCGCAATTGCCGACAAGGGCGTTGCAACAAAGGTCGCGACAGTCGATACGATTCTCTGCGGAATGGCGGCAGGCTACATTAAAGCCGATGTTGAGGGGGCGGATATGGAAACCCTCATCGGTATGCAGAAAACAATGGAAAACTGCAAACCAAAGCTGAATTTTTCGGCATACCACAGGTTTGAGGATATTTTCCGCCTTGCACTATACATTCACAGCGTGAATCCCGACTACAAAATTTTTCTCCGCCACCACCCATATATTCCGGCATGGGATACGAATTTATATTGTATATAATTTGCCGACGGAAAGTCGCCGTACAGGTTTTATACAAAACAAAAATGCATCAGACCTTTTCGGGATCTGATGCATTTTTTAATAATTTCAGTTATGTCTTTTTATTCGCTTACGAACAAGTGACGAACACCGCTAAATTATAATCAATGATTATTTATTAGATACTTTAAGTGCTCCTGTTGTCTTGTCGAAGCTGAATGTATATGTACCGCCTGATGCGATAAGTGTTACATTAGCTGAGTAAGAGCTCTTGAGTGTCTTTGCACCGCTGTCAACAATCTTTGAACCGATTGTGTATGCTGTACCGTAGTTATAAATCTTGAATGAGTATGTACCCTCACTAAGCTTTACTGTACCCTTTGCAACATTGCTTTCGCCGCCCTTGTCATCAAGTACGAGGTTGATGTCGCCCGATACATGAACATCATCAGCTTTTTCATCCTTTGCAGGAACATAACCTACAACGAGTTTCTTTGTTTTTGTGTTGAGTGTGAATGTGTATGTACCGCCTGTTGCGTTGAGTGTGAGGTAGCTTGAATACTTGCTGTTGAGTGAAAGTGAATTTCCGTTTGTTGTGTTGTTGATTACTTTGCTGTAACCGTAAACCACATTATCTGCAGAAAGCTTGAACTTGTATGTGCCTGCTGCAAGATATGTTGAACCAACTGCGATAGTTCTGCCTTTTACAGGCGAAAGAATTGTGTTGAGGTCACCGATGAGGTAATCATTCGGGAGATTCTTGTCATACTTAACAACGAGTGTGTTTGTCTTTGTGTTAAACTGGAATGTGTATGTACCGCCTGTTGCAACGAGTGTTGTGCTGCTCTTGAACTTCTTGTTGAATGTAAGACCCTTTGTTGTGTCTGTAAATGTCTTAGAGTAACCGAGAAGTGTGCCATAGTTATCAATCTTGAATGTGTATGTACCCTTCTGAAGAGCGATTTTTCCGCCTACTTTATCTGTACCGATTGCTGTAAGCTTGAGCTTGATGTTGTCGCCGTATACATAGTAGCCGTCTGTAGGAACATCCGAAGGAGCAACTGTTGTCGGCTGTGTTGCCGGCTGTGTTGCTGTTGTTGGCTGTGTTACAGTTGTAGGCTGTGTTGCTGTTGTGGGCTGTGTTACAGTTGTAGGCTGTGTTGCTGTTGTAGGCTGAGGAGCTGTTGTTGGCTCTTCGCCCTGAACGAGAACTGCCTTTGCAGTAAATGCAGCACCTGCTACTTTGTTAGCACTATTGTCAATATAACCGATGTCCTTCTTTTCGCTTTCGAAGAGCTCCTTATATGTATCAGCCTCTGTACCTGTAAGATAATCAACATCGAGATTTACTGTTGTGTCACCGCTGCCTACAACATCAAATGTAAATGTGCAATAAACATTCTCTGACTTGAAGTTGAAAAGATCAAGGCTTGAGCAGGTGAAGCGAACCTTATTTGTAAGGCTTGGATTCCAAACGATGCTTCTCTGGAATACAGGGAAAACCTTTTCCCTTGTATTTGTTGATGCAAGCTTGAGAACCTTGCTGTCGTATGTAAGACTGCTCTGTGCATTAACGATCATGTGATCTGCCTTGAGAAGGTAAGTGACAACAACCTGCTTTGTCTGTGCATTGTAATCATACGAAACAGGATCTGCCACATTTGATGTAACATTGATCTTGTTGCCTGCACTTGTTTCTTCGCTTGTTTCGGCAGCACTTGCTGAGAAAGGCAGAGCTGTGAACATACACAGCACCATCATTACCGCAAGAACCACAGAAAGCTTTTTCTGAATTTTTTTCATACTTGCTGCTCCTTTAATAAAATAAAATTACCGTTCGCCACAGTTTTGTGGCAATACTTCTAAGCTTCGGAAACTTTAACAGTACAAAATTCCCGAGGACAACTAAATTATAGCACATTTAAGTTGTTCGGGCAATGAATCTGTTATTCTTTCAACGAAAATGTTTTAGCTAAAAATCTGTGCAAAATAACGGTGAAATTGTTGCTTTGTACAAAATTTCGTGCTTATTATTGTGTATATTGCCTTTTTATCGACCGTTTTTACATATATTGACAATTACAATATAAGAATTTTCAGTGTTTTATGCCTGTTCATTTCATATAAAAAACAAAAGCCCGAATTCGAGAAATATCGGATTCGGGCTTGCTTATTATCAGAATTTATCAGAATGATTTAAAAAGCTCAATTGCTTTTGCGGGATCTGCGGCTCTGAAAACAGCCGTTCCCGCAACACACACATCAACGCCTGCCTCTGACGCCTGTTCAATGGTATCTCTGCCGATTCCGCCGTCAGCCTCAATAAGGATATTGTTCAGACCTCTGCGTTGGCATTCCCTCTTGATTTTCTTAACCTTCGGCATCATCTCGGGCATAAAGCTCTGTCCGCCAAAGCCCGGTTCAACCGTCATAACAAGTACAAGGTCAAGCTTTTCAAGATACGGAAATACTGTCCAGGCAGGAGTGTTTGGCTTTAGAACAAGTCCGGGTTTGATTCCTCTTGACTTGATTTTCGCAATTGTATCATCAATGTCAGAGTCGCATTCAACATGGAATGTGATGATATCCGCACCTGCATCGGCAAAATCGTCAATATATTTAAGCGGATCGCTTATCATAAGGTGAACATCAAACGGGCGGTTTGAGAACTTCCTTACCGCCTTGATTACGGGAGCGCCAAAGGTTATGTTCGGAACAAAGTGACCGTCCATAACATCAAGATGCATCCAATCGGCACCCGCCAGATCCATTCTTTCAATTTCTTCACCCATTTTTGAAAAGTCACAAGACAAAAGTGACGGAGCTATTTTCATATTTTACATCCTTTCCTACGGTTTTTGGACAGCCGGAGCAAAAACAGCGGCAGCGCCCCAGAACAACGCATAAATCAATACTTCAAGCGAACCCATAACCTGTACACCGGCATAAAGCGAAAGTGTTGACGCAACGAGCAAGCCGAAAATTACGGCAATCAGCTGAATTATGATTGAAAGCGAAATATTGTGCTTGATTTTTACGCAACCCGTAACTGCACGGGCAAGCGATGCGGCTTTTCCGTTTGTAATGAGATATGAACGGGAGGTTTCCTCAACCGTATCCTCAGCCTCCCTGAGAACATTTCCGAGTCCTGTCGGAAGCACCTTGATACTGCGGTAGAACAAATCGTAGAGTTTTGCAACAAGGTCATTTGTAACATTATAATCGGTTGTTCTGATGAGAAAGCTTATGCCGTTGGTTTCGGCTCTCTGCATTTCAGCCTTGAGCTGAGCGTCGGGAGTGTATCTTGTAACAAACATTGCAACAAGTCTGCCTGCTCTTGACAGATATGTGACCTGTCTGCCCTGAGAAGTATATTTCTCTTCATATTCCATATTCGGAACTTCCACGCTGTACTTTTCCATAAGCGTGCGTGAACCCACAAGGATTCTTTCGCTCTTAATCCATCCCACAAGTCCGATTTCATCCTCATAAAGAACGCTTTCAACCTCGGGAAGCGTTTCCTCGGTTTCTGCAACTACCGAATCAAAAGCATTTGCAATCGGATTCTGAGCCTCTTTAAGAATTGCAATTCCGCAGAGAAGAGATTCGTCAATGCCGTAATCCTCAAAGGTTTTGATGCCCTCAAGCGAGATTGACTCGGCAGGGAACAATTCATTTGCATCTATCATTATAGCCGTACTGTCGCAGAACTGCTTTACCGACGGATAACCCGAAAGCATTGAGCCGTATGAGAGCAGAGTTTTGCAGAGCTTTCTCACGGGGGCATTAACAGAAAGAAGTGTTGCCACAGGCACAGACACCGCAGTGATAAGTGCAAATGCATTCAAAGCGTCTGCAAATGACAGCTTAACAACACCGTACATTACCGCAATGATTATTGATGCAATTGTTGTTATCGGGGCAAGCTTTGACGCCAAATCCTCGCTCGGATCGGGTGCATAAGATATTTTCAGAAAGTTTGACGGAAATTCGGTCTTATGCTGATAGGCAATTATCGGACGGTCGGCGGCAGTACCGCTCATCATCTGCATTGCAACGGACTCGTTGTTGTAAATTTTTGACGCATATTTCTGTCCCTTTGACGAAACAAACTTAAAATTGTCCTTTACACGAAGAACCATATAAAGCTTTCCCACATTATTTGCAAAGAACGCAAGCATAGGAATTACCGTGTAGTAGTTCACATGAAATCCGTTCAAATCGCCAAGGCAGAAGAATGACACAATTATCTGAACCATTCCTGCCGCACCTGCAACGGCAACGGCTGTATCTGAATTACCTTTGATATGCACAAGCGGCGAAAGTCCGCTGAGCATTGCCACACGGTTCAGCACAAGCGACGCCGCCATAAGAATAAACAGCAAAATTGCGTATGCCGCCGGTGCAAAAGGAACTGCCGAACATATTGCATTCGGAAAAATTCTTGTAACGATTGTGAGAACAACCACAACTGCGGCAATTATTCCCGACAACAGACTTCTCATAAAGAGCTTTCTTATATTATGATTCAGCTCATAGAGAATACTTTTTTCGTCCTCCTCGCCTGTATAATCCTCAACAGGCTTTGAATTTTCCTCTTTTACGGTATCGTTATCGTCGGATTCATCCTTTGAAAAGATTCCGACAAGGGCAGAAATAACCTTTTCGCCTATAGGGCGGTTATCCTTATGCTTTTCCTCGGTCGGGGCAATCTCCTCATCAACTATTGTCGGCTCGGGACGAAGCACATGAGCGATTACCGAAGGATTCTTTGAACGCACATACTCCTCATACTCATTCGCTACAGCCTCGGAAAATCTGCCTGCCTTGACATTGAGAATATTCCTCGGTTCATCGGGACGATACACGGGAACTTTTGCAACCACCTTGCGAGGCGGTTTTTCTGTATTCGGAAACTGATGAACGGGAGTCTGCGAAGCCTCTTTCTTTTCTTTGGTTTCAGCCTTTTCCTTTGGCTTATCCTCGGGAATGTCGATATCTATGGTATGGTAGCTTTTAATTTCAGCCTCGTCACGAAACTGGTCAACCTCTCCGAGCACTTCGCCCGAAAATTCTGTATTTTCATCATACTCAGGTGTGAGGGTAACTATCTTATTTTCTTCCTCGGCGGCTTTTTTCTTTGCCTCCTCATACTCACGCTTGGCTTTTTCGGCTTTTTCCGCAGCCTTTTTTTCAGCCTCTGCTTTAAGCTGTTCGGGAGTTACAAGGTCATCGTCATTTCCGTCCATTATAAGCTCTGCCTGCATTGTGGCGGCAGTCTTATCCCCGACTATTGAGTTTGAAGTATCAGGTTCGGATTCATCAAGCGGATTTGTATTTTTTAACCTCGGCTTTTTATCGGCATTGCTGAAAATCTCTTCAATCTTCGGCTTTGCACGGTATTTCTGTGCCGTCTGCTCCATTCGTTCCTGATCGGCAAGATAGTGGGTTTCTTCGAGTATGCTCTCGATTTCAAGCTCTTTAAGCCTGTCCTTGTCCATATCAGCCAAAGCATTCACTCCTTTTTATTTACTCTCGGGCAGATAGTTTAGGTTTATCGGAAACTATGCCGCCCGAGCGTTGCTATCTGTTTTTACAATCTTTGACATTTAAACACACAACTTTGATAACATCAAATGATTTTATTTAAACATAATATTTCATCAATGCGGGCGTCCAATGAACGCCCCTACATACTTTCATAAATTTTACATTTTCAATTTTCAATTTACAATTTACAAAATCAGCGGTTTTTCATCGCTTTGTACATCAAAATTCCTGCGGCAACCGACGCATTAAGGGAATTTATCTGACCTTTCATGGGCAATGACGCTATTACATCGCACTTTTCACGGACAAGTCTTGAAATGCCCTTACCTTCGTTGCCGATAACAATTGCACACGCACCCGAAAAATCACACTCGTCATAATCCGTGCCGTCCATGTCTGCACCGTAAACCCACACGCCTTTTTCTTTGAGTTCATCAAGTGTAACTGCAATATTGGTCACCCTTGCAACACGCATATATTCAATTGCGCCTGCAGACGCTTTGGCAACCGTGTAGCTTAAACCGGCACTTCTGCGTTTCGGAATAATAATTCCGTGAACTCCGGCACATTCTGCGGTTCTGATTATTGCACCGAGATTATGCGGATCTTCAACCTCATCAAGCACAACAACAAACGGAGCTTCGCCCTTGCTTTCGGCATATTCGAGGATATCGTCAACCGTTGAATAATCCTTTGCCGCTGCAAATGCGACAATACCCTGATGAGTTGCGCCGCCGCTCACATAATCAAGCTTTGTGCGGTCAACTTCCTTAACGGGAATTTTCTTATCACGGGCTTTTGCGAGGATTCCCACAATCGCACCGCTCTTTTCACCCTTTGCAACAAGAATTTTGTCAATTGGGCGATTACTGCGAACAGCCTCACTTACAGGATTTCGCCCTGCAATCACATCAGGCTTTTGTTCTGTATTTTCAAATCTTTCGTTTTTCATCATAATCAGCCTTATTCGGTTTCCTTTTTATTTTTTGTGTCTGCATAGGACACACCACTTCATTTTGCTATCTATTATAACATAACAATTCAAATTATTAAATACTTTTAAGCCATTTGTTTTTAAAAACTCAAACTCTGTACAATGTATCAAGAGCAATCGCTCCGGAGTCGATGTATTCGGGAATTATGCCGTACATTCCCGTTTGTATGTCCTCAAAAAGTATCATGTGCGGAGGGAACACTGTAAAACTGCAGTACACGGCAATCAAAAGCAACATCATAAACACGCAGGGCAAAAAAAGCTGTTCAATTTTTCTTTCACCGTATTCAAGCCTTGCGCTGAGTGCAAACGCAGAAAAACACACGGCAATTGCACAAATGAACCTTGGCAGACCTGCACTTTCAACACCGAGTGCATAGATTAGCAGATATGTCGCAAGACAGAATATTCCGACAAACCACAGCGAAATTATTCTTGACACGGCAAAGCGATGGAAGCCCGAGCGTTTTCCGATTGCCTCAACAAGACTCCACACAAGGTAGGAAAGCATAACAACCTTAGTCTGCTCCCACATACTGCCGTTTACAGCACCGAAAAATATGCCGAGCAACGCACCGTTTGTCAGCGAATAAAGATTTTTGAACACAATTATCATCAGCGGAACAATGACAAGCCCCCAAAGCCTCATTTTCACGGTTTCCTTTTTCATAAAACACACCTCGCCGATGTATTTTATGAGTATAGATTGTCATATATTACCTTGCCACAATTTGAATCGCAGAAAAAAATGTTTTTTTGAATCACGAATTTGCGATTTATTTTTCTAAATTTGCACTTATACATTCTGTATAACTCAACATTTTGAACATCAATGTGGAAAACTATGTTGAAAGTGTTAAAAGTGATGTTAAAAAATCCCGATACTACACGAAATTTACAAAGTTGTAACTTTTAACATTAAAAAAATAGGTTTTCCACATTTTTGGATACAGGATTGTAACGGGGAAATTAGATTACATTCTGTATAATCCACATGTCAAGTGGTATTTTTTGCTTTTTTTCAACATTTTTAATTTACAGAAAATGTTTTATAAAATCAAAAAAACAGGCACACCGCCGTGTACCTGTAAATTTCGTGTTAAATTGTCGGCTTTTAGTTTCTGAGAAGATGAATCGCCGTTTCAGCTTTCTCAATAATCCTCAAATCATTATCATAGGAGCACATTTTTCGTGCCTGTTGCAAATCAACCCAAATATAACTGTCAATTTCCTCCTCCTGAATTTTGACATTATCCGTAAATGCCTGTGCAAGGAAAAAGACAACCCGTTTGCGAATTTTACCGAAAGGACAGTATTCGCTGATTTCACGAAAGCCCTTTTCAATCACGACATCAAGACCTGTTTCCTCTTTAATTTCACGGATTGCTGTCTGATGTTCGTTTTCACCGTCTTCAATATGTCCCTTCGGAAAGCTCCAATATCTGCCGTTGCTGTTCTTTACAAGCAGAATTTTCGTGTTCTGTCTGCTTTTGTAGAAGATAACCGCACCGCACGACTTTTCGTAAAGGCACACAATGCTTTTCAGCTTAATATTTTTCAGTTTTGAAAGCACCTGTCGCAGTTCGGGCTCATAAAACACCTCACCGTATTGTGAGATTATCGAACGCTCGCCGTCAAGGCCGTCAAATTCGGCAACGGCAACCACAACGCCCTCAAAATATTCTGTTACGGGTTTGTGCGAAATCACATACGCACTTTTACAGCGTCCTGAAACGGAGGTAATTTGTGCCGAATACAGCTTATCGCTTATTTTTCCGAACACGCTCACCTTCACGCTGTCTGCTATCATCGGCATACACCTCCTTACAAGAATTTACCCGATATGATATCAGTTAAAAAGTCCGCTCATACTGTCAAGCTGAACCTGAGTGTTGGCACTCATTACACCGTTCATAAAAAGCACCTCGTCAATTCCGTTGGTTTTGCAGTAATCAACAAGATTATGTTTGAAATATCTGAAATCGATAACATGAACTTCTTCGTAGTTATTGGTGAGATACGGAACAAAAGCGTTGCCGTAGCTTTCCTTTACAACAGCAATCTTCTTGCCTGCCGCCGCATTTTTCGAAGCTGATTTCAGAACCGTGAGGGCATTATCACCCATAATAAACACACCGTAGGTGTTTGAACCGCCCTCTGCGGCTTCATAGTAGGGACTGTCATAGCTTGCGGAAGAACCGTCTGCCTGTGTGATATCCATTGTTACATTATAAGGGAACTTCCAATAACTTACCGTATCGCTGTCAAGGCCGTCTGCCGAGTTGGTAAACGAGCCTGTAAAGCCGTCAATCTTCTGTTCCTTGCAATCATCAAGCGAAAGAACGGGCAAATCGTTTGTATCGGCAAATGCTGTGTAAGCATAGTAAGCACCGAGGCCTGTCCAATGGTGGTCGCTCTTAAAGTAGATGTAATCTGTATTATGTTCCGCAAGACGGTTGTAGCAGTTAATCGGAGTTACCTTATCGGAAAGAGCCGCATAAGCCGCCTTGATGTTGTCAGCCTGTGAGGTTGACGGAGCGTCGCTGTCTTTGAGTCTTTGCGGAAGTCCCATTTCGGTATGGTTAGGAACAATCATATCATAAACCTTTACGGAACTGCCGAACTTGTCTGCAAAGCCATTGATTGTCTGAGCATAGTTCTGCGCTCTTGCATCATCACTGCTGAACAATTCGTAGCCTATTTTGTTCCACACATAAATGCCGTACGAAAGAGTTCCGTTTGTATTGTCGTCCTTTATGCTCGGTGTCATAAAGTATGCAGGAGAAAGCTCGTCTGCTTTGTTAGCGGTCGAAGATTTTGCGGTTTCGTCGGGAGATGCCGTTGTGCCAACTGTTCCCGTGGGAACGCTTGCAAGGGCATCATCCTTTGAACAACCCTTAAAAATTGAAGTTATAATAAAAATAATAACAAACAGAATTACCAATGCGCTCACAACGATAATAATTCTGTTTCTGGTTCTTCTTTTGTTTCTTCTTTTTACAGTTCTTCTGGCGGGACGCTGTGATGACGGTCTTGCGGCATAGCTTGCAGAACGGCGCTGTTGCTGTCTGCGACGATATTCACGGGAATCAATGCTGTCATCGAAATTATCAAGATCAAAATAATCGTAATCGTTTCTTCTGCTCATAGTGTTACTCTCCCAAACTGAAGATTTTTAAATTCAATTTGAATTCAATGAATTATATAAGTGTATTAATTACTCGCAGTGTACTCCTGTTTGAATCAAAGCAAGCCTTGCTCTGACCGTAAGGACATTATCATTTAGATTATACAACAGAAACTCATCAAAAACAATACAAAAAGCACAAAAAATACAATTTCCGTGAATTAACATTTACAAACGCAAAATAATAAATTACACATTTTTTGAATAAAATCGCAGTAAAAACAGTCAAATTTCTTGAACATATATGCAATTCGTGATAGAATTACAGGGTATGGAATTTTAAAAAATCCTTATCATCTTAAAAGGAGATATTTTTATGGAATACAGGTTTTCCGACAGGGTTTCAAGCCTGAAGCCGAGTGCTATCAGAGAAATTTTCAAATATGCCGCCGATCCGAGCGTTGTATCGCTTTCGGCAGGAAACCCGTCGCCCGATGCATTTCCCTCAAAGGAGATTGCGGAAATCTCGGCAAAGGTTTTTGCAGAAAATCCGATTTCGGTTTTGCAGTACAGCGTTTCGGAGGGTTACACTCCGCTGAGAAAGCACCTTACGGAATATATGAAAAAGGAGCATAACACAGGCTCTGACAATGACGACATTCTCATCACAACAGGCGCACAGCAGATTATGGATTTATGCTCAAAGGCTCTTGTAAACGAGGGTGATGTTGTAATCTGCGAGGCACCGTCATTCATCGGTTCGCTAAACACATTCAGAAGCTACAACGCAAAGCTTGCAGGTGTTCCCGTTGAGCCTGACGGTATGAGCACAGAAAAGCTTGAAGAGGCTTTAAAAGCCAATCCGAACGCAAAGCTCATTTACACAATTCCGAATTTTCAAAATCCTTCGGGTGTTACAATGAGCCTTGAAAAGCGTAAGAAAGTTTATGAGCTTGCCAAAAAATACGGTGTTCTCATCATTGAGGACAACCCGTACGGCGACCTGCGTTACAGCGGTGAATATGTTCCGAACATAAAAAGCTTTGATACGGACGGAATTGTAATCTATGCCGGTTCATTCTCAAAGGTAATTTCACCGGGTATGCGTGTTGCTTACACAATTGCACCAAAGCCGATTTTTCAAAAGCTTGTTGTGTGCAAACAGGGCAACGATGTACATACAAACATCTGGTCACAATATGTATGCGATGAATTCATCACAAAGTATGACTTTAACGCTCACCTTGCAAAGCTTCGTGAAATCTACACAAAGAAAGCGAACTTCTGCATGGAGCTTCTTGACAAATACTGCGCACCGAAAATCACATATCATAAAATTGACGGCGGTCTTTTCATTTGGTGTGACTTGCCCGAGGATATTGATATGCCGAATTTCTGCAAAGAACTCGTTCTCAAAAAGGTTTGCGTAGTTCCGGGCAACGCATTTTTAACTGACGAAAACGAAACCTGTCACAGTTTCAGAATAAACTTTTCAACACCGACTGACGAACAGCTTGAAAGAGGAATAAAAATCCTCGGCGAGTATGCAAACAGTCTTTAATCACGGAGGGGAATAATGGAAAATCAGACAAAAAAAGAGGTTGTATTCAGCGCAATACAGCCCAGCGGAACAATTACACTCGGAAACTATCTCGGTGCGGTTCGCAACTGGGTTACAATGCAGAACGAATACGACTGCATTTACGCTCTTGCAGATTTGCACACAATCACGGTAAGACAGACTCCTGCCGTTATGCGTAAGAATATAATTGATGCTTATGCTTCAATTATGGCTTGCGGTATTGATGTTGAAAAAAGCCTTTTCTTCATTCAGAGTCATGTTCACACTCACGCAGAGCTTGCATGGGCGCTCAGCTGTTACACACAGTTCGGCGAGCTTTCAAGAATGACGCAGTTCAAGGACAAGTCTGCAAAGCATGCCGACAACATCAACGCAGGTCTTTTCACATATCCCGTACTCATGGCTGCCGACATTCTTCTCTATCAGGCTGACAAAGTGCCTGTCGGTGCAGACCAGAAACAGCACATTGAAATTACAAGAAATATTGCAGAGCGTTTTAACGGTATTTACGGCAATGTGTTCAAGATTCCGGACGGTTTCATTCCAAAGAACGGTGCAAGGGTTATGAGTCTTCAGGACCCGACAAGAAAGATGAGCAAGTCCGATGAAAATGTCAACGGCTGTGTACATCTTCTTGATGCACCCGAGGTTATAATGAAGAAGTTCAAGAGAGCCGTTACGGACAGCGAGGCAAAGGTTCGCTATGCGGAGGGCAAAGACGGTGTAAATAACCTTATGGCAATTTACAGCGCAGTTACAGGTCTTTCATACGAACAGATTGAAAAAGATTTTGACGGCAAGGGCTACGGCGACTTCAAGACAGCTGTAGGCGAGGCAGTTGTTGAAGAACTTCGTCCGATTCGTGAACGCTACGAAAAGCTTGTTGCAGACAAGGCATATCTTGAAAGCTGTTACAGAAAAGCCGATGAAATTGCCCTTAAAATCAGCAGCCGCACAATGGGCAAGGTTATGAAGAAAATCGGGTTTATCTAATTAAAAAGGAACTCTGCCATGACAAAAATCGAAAGTAAAGCGATTAACTTTATAAAGAAAAACATTCTTCTGTTTTTACTCGGGGCAGTGAGTATAATTGCGATTGTCATAAGAGCCTGCGGAATAGATTTTCAAAGCGATGATTTCAACAGCTTTTTAAATTCGTGGTGGAGCATAATCAAGCTGAATGATTTTACGGGGCTTGCAACTCAGGTGGGTAACTACAACATTCCGTATCAAGTCATAATCTATCTTATGACTCTTTTGCCGCTAAATGCTCTGTATGCGTACAAAATCGTATCAATAATCTTTGACTTTGTACTTGCAATTTCAACCGCAATGCTTGTTTATTCGTTTGCAAAGAATAACCGACGGCTCAAAGCGATACTCACCTACTCAGCCGTACTTCTTTCGGCAACGGTGATTTTTAACTCATCGTTTTGGGCGCAATGCGATTCAATTTACACCTCGTTTATAATCCTTGCAATACTGTTTTTGCACAAAGACAAGCCGATTGCATCGTTTGTGTTCATCGGCGTTGCGTTTGCATTCAAGTTGCAGACCGTATTCATCATTCCCGTTCTGCTTTATTACTGGATTTCGACAAAGAAAATTTCGATTCTGCATTTCTTTATAATTCCTGCGGTTGATGTGATAATGTGCCTGCCTGCAATTATTATGGGTAGACCGTTTATCGATATTATCACAATCTACGCTGAACAGACCGACTACGGAAAGCTTATTCAGATGAACTGTCCGAACTTTTATGCACTAATATGTGACGGAAACGATATGACATATTATTATCTGTTCAAGCAGTTTTCGGTCTTTCTGACAATTGCCGTACTCGGAATTATGATGTGCATTATCATCTATAAAAAGGTTGATTTGAAAAGCCTTGAAACTTTTCTTCTGACAACAGCGTGGACTGTGTTCACCTGTATCATGTTTCTTTCGTCAATGCACGAACGCTACGGTTATCTGCTTGACATTATTTTAATTGTCTATGCGGCGGTAAGTGCAAAGCATTTGTGGATTCCGATTGTGTCAACGCTTATAAGCCTGAGAGGCTATTGCTACTATCTGTTCTCATACGAGCTTATTAGCCTTAAATTTACGGCAATCATCTACACCGCACTTTATGTTTATATAACATTCTTGCTCGTAAAAACAATTTTCAGAGCAAAATCATCTGATAATATTTTTGCAAAAACAATTTAAAATTAAACATATTTTAAATAACAAACAACCGCCAAAATCCATTATATCGGGTTTTGGCGGTTGTTATTTTTATTTATTCAATGATTTTTAATTTTTGCAAATACAACAGCAACAAGAAATGTAACAAATTCTGTAATTGGGAACGCAAGCCATATGCCTGTCATTTGAACAGCGCTGTTTAAAAGCCAAATTACGGGGACTAAGAGCACGCCCTGTCGCAACAGTTGAACTACAACGCCGGGCATAATACTGTCTGTTGCCTGTTCATAGGTTGCAATCATTGCAGAAAAGCCGCTGAACACAAATCCGAGTGACATAATTCTCATTGCCGGCACTCCAAAAGCACACATTTCTTCCGATGCCGAAAACAAAAACAATATCTCTTTCGGGAAAATCAGCACCAAGAGCATACCGACAATCATCATAACAGTCGCGATAATTGTTCCGCTCTTATTTGCTTGTTTAAGGCGACCGTACTCTTTTGCTCTGTAATTAAACCGCATTATAGGCAAACAGCCTTGAATCAGTCCGTTCACCGTCATAAAAATCAACTGCTGAACCTTGAAATATGCTCCGAAAAATGCAACCGCCGTGTCCGAATATCGCACCAAAAACATATTTGCAAAATTCACGGTGAATGCTCCCAACGCATTCATAACAAACGAGGGCAATCCGTAGGAAAATATCAGCTTTATCATCTGCGGTTCAAGGCAGTTTTTAAACACCGGCTTAACCTTTTGTTTTGTAAGAAACAGCTGTATCAACGCAATGATTGTTGAAACAACATAGCCTAAAACCGTGGCAACTGCAGCTCCGACCACACCCATTTTCGGAAACGGACCTATGCCGAAAATGAGCAAAGGGTCAAACACAAAATTGAATACAACACCTGCAATTTGAAACCACATCGGAGCAATCATATTGCCTGTTGCCTGAAGTATTTTTTGAATTACAATATGCACCATATTTGGTATCTGCATAAAAACGCAGACGCTCATATACGCAATTCCGTATTCAAAAATCTCTTTGTTTTGCGTAAAAGCCGAATAATAGGGATTTATTATGAAAAGCGAAAGGAAATTTATCAGCACTCCGACAACTACCGAAATTGCCACTCCGAGAGCCGCTGCAGAATTTGCCTTTTGCTGATTTTTCTGTCCCAAATAACCTGCAATCAAAACATTAACACCCACACCTATCCACACGGACAACGCATTCATAAGCGTTGTAATCGGGAATGCAAGCGATACTGCCGCAAGTGCCTGTTCATTTATCCCCGCAACAAACATACTGTCAACAAGGTTGTATGAATACTGAAAAAACATTGAAATCAGCGGCGGTGCCGACATTTGAATTATAAGCTTGTTGACAGGTTCATAAGCCATTTTATTTTCCGTTTTAACGCCCATATTAACACCCCTTGTGTAAAATAAAAATCGCCATACACCCATAATGAGTGTATGGCGAAAATAAGAATCACATCTTAGAAAAATCCATACCAATTTATATTTATCATATCAATGAGTTAATTATATCATACCTGTAAAAAATATTCAAGATTATCACCAAAAAATTACTTTTTGCTTTCAAGCCACATATCAAGGGCTTTTTCGTAGACATCAATGCTTGTGATTCCGAGATTCATAATGAATGTGTGATACTCCTTTGCGTCAAAGCTTGAGCCAAGCTCGCTTTCGGCTGTTTCACGCATATCAATCATCTTGAGGTAGCCTACGGTATAGGGGAGAAAGTAACCCGGATTTGAACGGGCAAGGTCATACGCCTCTTTTGTTGCGGCTGTAACGCTCTCGCTGTCAGCCGAACCGAGTGCCGTTGACATATACTCCTTGACTTTTTCATAATCCCAGCCGTTGTAGTTCACACCGACATCGACCATGGAATAGAGAATATAGCCGAGAATATCATTTGCGTAGATAAGCTTCTTAATGCCCTCGCTTGTATCAAGGTAATCAAGCGTACATTTTGATGCATACTGCGCCCAGCCCTCGGTAGCGCCGATAAAGCTTAAAATCTTGCGTACATTCGGGATATCCTTGTTTGCATTTGATGCGGTAAACTGATAAAGATGACCGGGATAGCCTTCATGGGCAAGAGTTGTGTACATCTGAGTCATACCCTTATTTGCAAAGTCGGGGTTGATTTTGATGATATTAACGCTTGTATCGTCAATTCGTCCCTGAACATAGTACGCTCCCACATTGTCGCTCTTTGCGGAATCGCTCATATAATCTGCCGTGTAAGAGGTTGTAACGGGAGTCGGAAAGTCCTCCTCAATATTCTCAATCAAAAATTCAAGCACCTCATCGGCGTCCTTAAAGTCGGGTTTGTAGTCCTGAAATTTGCTCAAATCATCCTGTGAAACATTGCTCATGCTCATTCCAACCTTTGTAAAGCTGTTTGTAAGGTATGACTTAAGCTCCTCGGGAGTCATACTGCTGCTTGTTTTGTCTTTGACAATTGCCGAATAATACTTTTTGCCGATTTTGCCGTAACCGCAAAGACCTTCTTCGTTTTTGCCTGATTTTTTGAGACTTTCAAGTGCTGAATTTGCTGATTTCAAAGCAGGAATGTAGTATTCTTCAAAATACTTTTTATTGGTTTCGACAACAGTCTTTTTCTCGGAATCGCTAAGACCGAGTGACTTTATTCTCGACTCAAACTCGTCAACAAGCACGGACTTGTCATTCTTAATATGCTTTTCGCACTCGTCAATTGACTGCTGTGCAATATCTTCAGCCATAAAGTAACCGTCCTCAGCCTGCTTCCTTGTGAACTCAATGCACTCGTCCATATAGCGTTTTGTGTCCTTCAAAACAGCAAGGTAAAGGTCGGTATCATCCTTTTCATAGAAAGTAAACTCGGACAGGGTGGTAAAGAGGTTTGCAACAATTCCCGACTGCGGTGCAAATATACTCTGCAATTCTGTTGTACCCTCATATGAAAGCTGAATTTCAAAGTAGCTTTCAAGGGTGTCATATGTCTGCTTTTGCGAAGAAGTAAGTCCCGAACGGTCAAACTCCTCCAAATCCGTTTTTGCCTTTTTCAGTTCATCAAAGGATTCTTTTGTTTCTTCATCGGACACATGACCGAGGGTATAGTCCTCCTCGTCATATTTCAGACCGTAGTCCGACGGATTTGAAATGTCAAAATGTGCGGTAAGAGCGTCATCCTCAAGTTCTTCCGAAAACAAATCGTCACAATATTTATCAAACTGAATTTGTGCATCCGTTTTGGTTGGTTCTGTGTCAGAATCAAAGTCACAGGCACAGACAGAAAACGCCATAACGGCACATAACATAACAGCAAGCGCACCCTTGAGTGACTTTTTATTTATAATTTTCTTCATTTTGTCCTCCGTAAAGATTGTTGTTTACCAAAGTATAACATATTATCGTGCTGTTATTCAATGATTATTTTTCATTTTCCCCTTTTTCGCAGTAACCGTGGCAACGCTCAACAGGCATTGCCGTTCTTTTTTAACAATTGTTGAAAACTATGTGGAAAATGTGTATAATAATTAACCCTGCTCAATTGTATTTTTGTAAATTGTAACCATTTGTAATTATTTGTAATTTTCTCGGATAATTGAGCCAACAATATGCCAGAACCATAAACTCGTAGGGGTAACCTTGCGACCGCCGCCTGTGGCGGATAATATCCGCCCATACAGATTTGTGCGAACAATTACAATGCTACGCTCGGGCATAATATGTTTTTTACATTACAAACTGTCTGCCCGACATTAATTTTCAATTTTCCATTTTCAATTTGAAATTCGTTCTATCGCTTCGCTTAAATCCGTACACAAAAAATCTATCATCGGTTTAATTTCGTCTGTCGGCTCTGACAAATCGGGAACCATAACCGTGGTCATACCTGCGGCATGTGCAGATTTTATGCCGTTAATGCTGTCCTCAAACGCAACGCAGTCCACCGGCTCAAGTCCGAGCTTCTTTGCGGCAATCAAAAAAACCTCGGGATCGGGCTTGCCGTTTTTAACATCATCACCGCACACGAATGCGTCAAATTTATCATAGAGATTGATTTTCTTCATAATCTTCAAAGCCGTTTGTGACGAGGTTGAAGTTGCAAGCGAAATTTTACAACCGACTGATTTTAAATAATCAAAAATTTCGTACAAACCCTTTTTTACAGGCACACCGTTCTTTTCGATACGCTTAAAATAGCGGATTCTCGACTCCGCCTTGTAAGCAGGATAGTCAAAATCATCGCCGTAAACCGACTTGTAATATTCGCAGGAATCCTCACTGCGAAGTCCGATTGTCTTTTTGAAAATGTCGAGATTAAACTCTTTGCCGTCCTCATCAAGCATTTCCCGCCAGATTGAATAAACAAGCCTTTCGCTGTCAATCATAAGCCCGTCCATATCAAAAACTGCGCCCTTAAACATAAAACCGCCCCTTTTTTCGCTTTTAAGTCTGTATATAATAGCATATTTTACAAAAAAAGACAAATCGGTTGTAATTGCGACAAAGTTATGATACAATCGTTTGAATGGCCTGTGAAAAATATAAATTTGAGGGTAAGGAAGTTTTATGGCAACATCAATTTATGCAAAACCTATCAAAGCAAAAACGATTCTGAAATTCACTTTGCCAACCGTTCTTATGATGGTTTTTATGTCACTTTACACTGTTGTTGACGGAATCGTTGTTGCGAACTGTGTCGGAAGTGACGCATTGTCCGCAATCAATATTGTATATCCGTTCACGCTCGTATTTATGGCTGTGGGCTTAATGTTTTCAACAGGCTCAAATGCCATAATCGCAAAGAAAATGGGAGAAGGCAAACAGGAAGAAGCAAACCGACTTATGTCCGGTGTTGCAATCACGGCAACGGTCATTTCTGTTATCATTGCTGTGTTGTTCACAATTTTTGCCGAACCTATGTACATGATGTTCGGCTCAAACGAAAAAATTCTCCCCTACTGCATTGACTACGGCAGCGTTATGATTCCGTATGGCTTTGTAATGTGCTGGCAGATGCTCAACCAATCGTACCTGGTGACAGCGGACAAGCCACATATCATGCTTGTTTTCTCAATACTGTCGGGTTGCACAAACATTGTGCTTGACATCCTTTTTATGGCAGTGTGGGATTTTGGAATAATCGGTGCAGGACTCGGCACCATTATCGGAATGGCTGTGGGTGCAATTCCGCTTTTGCTCTTTTTCAACAAAAAGCAGACTCTGCACTTTGGCAAGCCTGAATTCAAGGCCAGTGAAATCCTCTTTGCAATGGCAAACGGCTCGTCAGAGGCTGTGACAAATCTTTCAACAGCCGTGACAACAGCGCTGTTCAACATTCAGATGATGCACTTTGCAGGCGCAAAAGGCGTTGCGGCTATAAGTGCTATTTTGTACATTCACTTTATTTTCACTGCGGTTTCGTTTGGATTCACTTCGGGAGTTTCACCCGTCATCAGCTTTAACTACGGCGCACAAAACCACGAAAAACTGCAAAAGCTGTTCAAATTATGCATAAAAATCACGCTGATAATTTCGGTTGCAATGATTACAGCATCTGAATTTTTTGCAGAACCGCTTGTCGGAATTTTCTCGGCAGGCGACGAAAAAATTCAGCAGATTGCACTCAGCGGATTCAGAATTTTTGCAATAAATTATCTGTTGTGCGGAATGAATATTTTCGCATCGGGACTTTTCACCGCACTCAACAACGGCAAGATTTCAGCCGTGATTTCAGTTGCAAGAACGCTTGTTTTCGAGTGTGCCGCAATGCTGATTTTGCCGATGTTTATAGGCATAAACGGCGTATGGTCGGCATTGCCCGTTGCAGAATTGTGTGCCGTTGCAATTTCCGTAACATTTATAATTGCCAATGCAAAAAAATACCATCTGGTAAAAGTTTAATATATAGCGATACGTAGCGGCGATCAGTGATCGCCATTTGATTTGGCTGCAAAGCCAAATCAACCATACACCAATATTTTGAAATACGGTCGAACCGATTTTGCAATCGTTTCGATTGGCGTTCACTGAACGCCGCTACATATTTAGATTCACACAAACAAAAAGTCCGAACATTTTGCGTGTTCGGACTTTTTTCATAGATTAAATTTTCAACGATTAAATTTTAATTAAAATCAGATTGCACGAACTCTGATTACGCCGTCAACTGCTGCGATTTTTGCAAGGTCATCTGCACCGGCGCCTGCAACATCAATAATTGTGTAAGCATAGTCGCCACGGCTCTTTGAAAGCATATTTTCAACATTGCCGCTGATCTGTGTGAGAACCTTCTTGAGAAGCTCGGGAACATTTTTGTGAGCAACACAGAAACGGGTATCGTCAGCATTTGTTCTTGCAAGTGAAATTGCAGGATAGTTTACGGAGTTGATGATGTTACCGTTCTCGAGGTACTCCTTAACCTGATCACAAGCCATAACAGCACAATTTTCTTCACTTTCGGGAGTTGATGCACCGAGGTGTGGGAGGCAGATAATATTCTCTTCACCGAGGATATCGTCTGTTCCGAAGTCTGTAACATACTTAGCAACCTTGCCGCTCTTAACAGCCTCAAGAACTGCTGTTGAATTAACAAGACCGTCACGGCTGAAGTTGAGGATACGAACACCGTCTTTCATCTTTGCAATCATATCGGCATCAACCATATCTCTTGTGTCGTCAGTAAGCGGAACATGGATTGTGAGGTAGTCGCAATTTACCATAACATCTTCTGCGCTCTTCATGAGCTTAACTGTAGGAGCAAGCTTGAGAGCGTTGCCTACAGACATAAACGGGTCAAATCCGATTACATTCATACCGAGAGCAACAGCGGCATTTGCAACAAGAATACCAATTGCTCCAAGACCGATAACACCGAGAGTCTTGCCCTTGATTTCGGGACCGACGAACTGACTCTTGCCCTTTTCAACCATCTTACCGACAGCTGCACCGTTGCCTTTGAGAGTCTTTGCCCATTCATAACCCTCAATAACCTTACGGTTTGAAATAAGAAGTCCTGCGATAACAAGCTCCTTAACAGCGTTTGCGTTAGCACCCGGTGTATTGAAAACGACAATGCCCTGCTCACTGCACTTATCCTTCGGAATGTTGTTTGTGCCTGCGCCTGCTCTTGCAATTGCAAGAAGGTTGTCGGCAAATTCCATATCGTGCATTGCGGCACTTCTTACAAGAACTGCGTCAGGGTTCTGAACATCGTCACCGTATTTATAGTTATCACCGAGACGGCTTGTGCCGATAGCGGCGATTTTGTTTAATGTAAGAATGTTATACATCAAAATCAATCCTTTTTAATTTTTTATTTTAAGAATTTACAATAACAGGCGAACAGCGTTCGCCCGTTATATCATAATATTCAATAATTACTTGTTTTCAGCCTCGAACTTCTTCATAAACTCAACGAGTTTTTCAACGCCCTCATAAGGCATAGCGTTGTAAATTGAAGCTCTCATACCGCCGACTGTGCGATGACCCTTGATATTAACAAGACCGTTTTCAGTAGCCTCTTTAACGAATTTAGCGTCAAGGTCAGCGTCACCTGTAACGAACGGAACATTCATAAGCGAACGATCCTCGGGAACAACAGTACCCTTGAAAAGCTCTGAAGAATCGAGGAAACCGTAGAGAAGGTCAGCCTTCTTCTTGTTGATTTCATACATCTTATCAAGACCGCCAACCTCGTTCTTAATCCACTCAAGAACAAGCTTTGCAATGTAAATTGTGTAGCAAGGCGGTGTGTTGAACATTGAACCGTTGTCAGCGTGAGTTTTCCAGTTAAGCATTGTAGGAGTGATATCCATAGCGTTGCCGATAAGATCCTCACGAACGATAACAACCGTAAGACCTGCCGGAGCCATGTTCTTCTGTGCGCCTGCATAGAGAACGCCGAATTTTGAAACATCAATCGGTCTTGAAAGAATACAGGAAGAAATATCTGCAACGAGCGGAACATCACCTGTGTCGGGAAGCTCGTGATAAACAGTGCCGTAAATTGTGTTGTTCATGCAAATGTAGAAATAGTCAGCGTCCTTTGTGAATGTTGAAGGATCAAGCTTTGGAATGTATGTGAAGGTCTTGTCAGCCGATGAAGCAACAACATTAGCCTGACCGTAACGGGCAGCCTCTGCATGAGCCTTTTTAGCCCACTGACCTGTAATAACATAATCAGCCTTACCGCTCTTTGTCATAAGGTTCATAGGGATAGCCGCAAACTGTGTTGACGCACCGCCCTGAAGGAAAAGAACCTTGTAGTTGTCAGGAATGTTCATAACCTCTCTCAAAAGAGCCTCAGCACCCTCGATGATTGTACCGTAAATTTTTGAGCGGTGTGACATTTCCATAACGCTCTGACCGCTGCCCTCATAATCGAGCATTTCTGCCGCAGCTTTTTTAAGCACAGACTCAGGCAGCATTGAAGGACCTGCCGAAAAATTATATACTCTTGCCATTTCTGATATCTCCCTTTTTAAAGAAAATTTAAAAATATAGTTGTAAAAATAAATACATTCAAATTATACGCTTTTAGCACGCTAAAGTCAATAAATTCATAGCACTAAAGCATAAAAAACGAAAAATTTCGTGATTCTGTTGTGCAAATGAATCAGCCAAGCTTAATTTTGCCGATACAGCCAACGATTTCATCCCTCATACGCTCAGCCTCTTTACGAGCGGCAACGGCAAAGTCGTCTTCTGTAAGTCCCTGCTTTTTCCATGCACACATAATGCCGCGGCTTGAGTTGATAATTGCGCCAAGACCGTTTTCGTCAAATGCGTTTTTAACATCATCGGCACCGCCGCCCTGAGCGCCGTAACCGGGAACAAGGAAGAATGTGTGCGGAAGTTTTGCTCTCATTTCACCGAGCTGTTCGGGATATGTTGCACCCACAACTGCACCTACTGCCGAATAGCCGTGCTTACCCATAAGGTCTTCGCCCCAGCCTTCGCACATCTTGCCCATATGCTCATAAACGCTCTCATTTGTTTCAAGCTTCATATCCTGAAGTTCGCCCGAGCTTGGGTTTGAAGTTTTTACAAGAACAAAAATGCCCTTGTCGTCCGAATCGCAAATTTTTGCAAGCGGCTTGATACCGTCTGTTCCGAGGTAACCGTTTACCGTGAGTGCGTCTGCACCGAATGCGTCAATACTTTCGCCTGCAACATCTGTATGACCGAGGTGTGCCGTAGCATATGCCTCCATAGTTGTGCCGATATCGTTACGCTTGCCGTCTGTGATAACGAACATACCCTTTGACTTTGCATAAGCGATTGTGTCGCAAAGAGCCTTAACACCCTGCCAGCCGTACATTTCATAATATGCAGCCTGTGGCTTTACGGCAGGAACAATATCATAAAGTGCGTCAATAAGCGCCTTGTTGAATTCAAAAAGTGCAGCAGCCGCACCCTCAAGCGTCTTGCCATACTTTTCAAAGCATTTTGTTTTGATTGATTCGGGAACATAGTCAAGCTTAGGGTCAAGACCTGCAACCGTAGGATTCTGCATTTTTACAATATTTTCGATAAGTCTGTCAAATGCCATAGTGATTCTCCTCATTTTTTGTAATGTAAAAACAATTTGTTCGTTCATATTTTGATTTAAACAAAGTCATTGCTTAACCGTAGCGGCGGTCAATGACCGCCAATCGTTTTGGTTGTGAAACCAAAACGAACAAACAACAAATGTATTGTTATATCGTGGTTAATTACTTTAATTCAAATCGTTTGTATGATCGAACCGATTTTGCAATCGGTTCGATTGGCGTTCAATGAACGCCGCTACAAATTTAATTAGCTGTTGATAATATCATAAAGTTCATTTGAGAACTTGTAATAATCCTGTCTGTCCTCTTTTACGAACTGAATTGCAGGACGGGGATGTGTGTTGTACTGACCTGTGAGAAGGTACGGAATATCGTAACCCCACTTAACGCCCTCAGCCTTAAACTTGTGGGTGTACTCCTCAATGATTTTGAGAATAGGAGCAACCTGATACTTCGGGTTCTTGAGGAAACCGAGAAGAAGTTCAAGCGCACAGTTGCCTGCGCCTCTGCCCATGCCGTCAACGGTTGCGTCAAGGTAGCTGACGCCCTGAGTCATAGCCTCAATTGTGTTGGCAAAAGCAAGCTGCTGGTTGTTGTGAGCGTGAATACCAACCGACTTGCCGTACTTGTCGGCAATTGAGCAGTAAAGGTCTGCAAGTCGTCTTGACTCCTCGGGATAGAGTGCGCCGTAGCTGTCAACAATGTAGAAAGCGTTTACTGGAGTTTTGCCGAGAGTTTCAAGAGCCGCTGTAATATCCTCGGTTCTTGCCTTTGAAACAGCCATAATATTGATTGTTGTTTCGTAGCCCTTCTTTGCAGCGTCCTCAATCATTTCAACAGCCGCAGGAATTGCGTTGATGTATGTTGCAATTCTGATGAGGTCAATCGGGCTGTCCTTCTTTGCGATAATATCCTTCTTAAAATCTGTTCTGCCGACATCAGCCATAACAGCGATTTTAAGGGGAGTCTTGTTGTCGCCTACAATTTTTCTGATATCTGCATCGTTACAGAATTTCCACTTACCGAAATCTTCTTCGTTAAAGATTTCCTTTGATGCCTTGTAGCCGAATTCCATATAATCAACACCGGCTTTAACATTTGCATTGTAAAGAGCCTTGATAAATTTGTCGTCAAATCTGAAATCGTTACAAAGACCGCCGTCACGGATTGTTGCGTCTACTACTCTGATATCCTGTCTTACCGACAGAAGGTCGCCTTTCTGTGCCATAATTTTACTCCTTTATGTTAAAGTTTATATTAAATTTATTTTGTAGGGGCGGATATCATCCGCCCGCTTGATGTGAATTTATGTTTATAAAAAATTATTTGATATCGTCAATGTTGTTTTAAAATCATATCCCGTTGAAATAAAACATTTGTATTTTTAAAACAAAACAACATATTTTAATGAGCAAACAAATAGCAATTATTCGTTTTGGTTTTACAACCAAAACGATTGGCGAACACGGTTCGCCGCTACAGTATATCATTATCTTTGTTTCATTTATATAATTTGTTTTAACAACAATTTCGCACTATTACTTGTGGGCGGATAATATCCGCCCCTACGGGTTTTATTTGCTCAATCTTCAAAAACTACCTTACCGCCGAGAATTGTCTTTTTGACTTTACCTGTGAGGGTTCTGCCCTTGAACGGGGTGTTTTTGCTTTTGCCGTGAAGTTTACCGGCATCAACTGTCCATTCTTCATCGGGATTTATAAGAACAACATCGGCATTTACACCGACTGAAAGTGTGCCTGCGTTGATTTTCAAAATCCTTGCAGGATTAACACTCATCTTCTCAACAAGCTGTGAAAGCGTCATTCTGCCTGTCTTAACCAGGTATGTGTTGCAGACCGCAAACGAGGTTTCCATGCCGATTGAACCGTTGGGGGCTTTTACAAAATCAGCCTTTTCCTCGGGTGTGTGCGGTGCGTGGTCGGTTGCTATGGCATCAAGCGTGCCGTCACAAAGCCCGTTGATAATCTCGTCAACATCAGCCTGAGTCCTGAGAGGCGGATTCATTCTGTAATCAGCGTCACCTCTTAAAAGCTCCCTGTCCGTGAGCGAAACATAATGCGGAGCGGTTTCGGCGGTCACCTTAACACCTCTCTTTTTGGCATCACGGATAAGTGCAACGCTTGTTTTGGTGCTGACATGGCAGATATGAATAGGCTCGTTAAGAGCGGCAGCAAGTGCAATTTCTCTTGCAGTTCCGCAGTCCTCGGCACCGGCAGGGATTCCCTTGACACCGAGCTTTTCCGAAACCTCGCCCTCGTTAATTTTACCGCCGTCGGCAAGGAACAAGTCCTCGCAATGTGCGACAATTGTCATGCCGAGCTTTGGAGCTTTTTTCATTGCGTCACTCAAATACTTTGTGTTTTCAACAGGTCTGCCGTCATCGGTAAGTGCTATTGCACCTGCACTTTTCACAGCGTCAATGTCTGTGGGTTCTTCACTTTTAAGCCCCTTGGTAACGCTTGCCGCAACATAAACACGGCTGTCGGCGTCTTTAGCCTTGTCAAGAATATACTTTACAATTTCGGGGCTGTCGGTTGTGGGATTGGTGTTAGGCATTGCAAGCAGGCTTGTAACACCGCCTGCGGCAGCCGCCTTGCATCCCGTGATAATATCCTCTTTGTGAGTCTGACCGGGATCACGAAGATGCACATGCATATCAACAAATCCCGGAACGGCACAAAGACCGTCTGCGTCAATAATCTCTCCGTCTGATGTAATGCCGCTGCCGATTTCGGCAATCACGCCATCCTTTATGAGAATATCTGTTTTTTCGTTAAGCTTGTCGGCAGGGGAAACAACCACTGCGTTTTTAATTAGCATTTCCATGTTTTTCCTCCGTTAAGAAAAGAAATTATCTTCTCTTGTTTCTGTTTGCAGGGCGGTGATTCTGCTGTGGGCGGCGGTCGGTTCTGCTGTGAACCTGAACAAGTCCGTCACTCTCGCCTCTTTCGGCACGCATTCTTGCACGCTCTGCCTTTTGTCTTTCTCTCTCTCTTCTCTCTTCCTCTGCCTTTTTGCGTTTGGCAATTGCACGCTTACGCTTTATCATTATTGAAACATTCTTGCAGAAATATCCGCAGTGAATGCCAAAATTCTTAACTCCGCCTGCAAAGCCCCTGAGAGCGTTACCGATGTTTTTGCCTACATTGGCAAGAACCTCTTCCGTTGACCGTTTATCGGTCGGTTCACCCTCGGTTCCTTTATTATTATTCTCTTTTTCAAGAGCGTTCTGCTTTACGGTTTCTGCTTTTCTTTCAACCTCGCCGATAACATCAACGTCCTCGGCATCTCTGAGGTCTGAGCTTTTGATAACCCCCATTGACTTTTTGGGAGCTTCGTCAAAAAAGTCATAACCGCTGTCAAACTTGTTTTTCTTAGCCTTTGCCCTTACAAGCTCCTCATCATCAACCTCTTCCCCGGTTTTCTCCTCGGGATCGTCACTGCCGAAAATGATGTTTGCGTACTTGTCAACCTTTTTTTCAAGCGGATGCTTTTGTTCGGAAACCTCCTCGGTTTCTTCAACATCGGCATCGTCCTCACGGTCGATATCGTCAGGCTCGCTTGTTTCAAAAAGATCGTGTTCGGGTTCGGGGATAACGAGTGTAGGACCTGACGAAGAGCTTATGTCCTCGTGTTTTTCAGGTGTTTCTGCGTTATCTTTTTCGTTTTCGTCAATTTTTTCGGGTTCAGTCTCTGAGGTATCTGCTGCGGTAGGCTCCTTTTTTTTTTCGTCCTCCGTGCTGTTTTCCTCGTAACCGTAGTTGTTTTTATATGCCTCACGCTCAAGCTCACTCTTGTAAGCCTTTGCGGAGTTGATTATCTCGTCAATTTCTTTTTCCTTGGCATCATCCGTGTCATAACCAAAGTTTGAATACTCACTTGTAATTTCTTCCGGTTCTTCCATGTTTTCGATTATCGGCTCGGGAGCATATCTTCTGCCCGGCGAAGCCGGTTCTTCTTCAACCTCTTCCGCATATCTCTGCTTTTTCTTTGAGCGTTTATCGGGCTTTTCGGGAGAATCGTCAAAATTGTCAATGTCGTAGTCCGTACCCTTTTCACCGAGTTTATACTTAACTGCAAGCTCCTCAAGAATAGCGTTATTCTTCTTAGCCTTTTTATGCTTTCTGATTCTCACGTCAAAAATTATGATGAGAACAATCAAAATAAGGATAACAACACCGCCGCCGATGATTATGTACGGAATAAATCCCTTTGAAAACGGCAGGTCGCTGAATTTTACCGAAGATACAATTTTGGAAAAAGTATCGTAGTCAACGGTTGTAACATCACCCTCTGTTCTCTGCATTGTGATATTAATGTTCATACCGTCATAAACCGTGTTGGCAACAAAGGTTTTCACATCGCCCTTACTGCTCTGAGCAGTTGCGTCAAACACAAGCCACACAGCTTTTTCTTTTTGGTCGGGAGTACAGCTCCGATACTCGTCGGAATTAAGAAAATTGTTGCGTATATTTGCAAGCTCGCTTGAAGAAAGCTGAGCATAGTTGCCGACATTCTCGCTGCTCTCATTTTTTGTCATTGTCACGGTCAGAATAACCGATGACATATTATCCATACCCTGAAGATAGATATTTCCGTTCTGAAAGGTTTTCATTGTTGTGTCATAATCAAGACCGAAAACAGAAAAATATTTATCTGTGCTTTTACTGTCCCTTGTAACAGCGCTCATACCGTCAGGCATTGAAAGCGTCATATCGTCAATCTGCGGAATCTCGTAATCTTTTGTTGCGCCTGAACAGGCAAAAATACCGCAAAATACCGTTACGGCACAAATTGCAAGCGTTACAGCTCTTTTAAAAACAGTTTTCATCATGTCCGTATATTCCCCCGAAACTAAATTAGATTCATCAATACTGCTTTTTAGAATGTATATCTAATTAATTATACATAATCTGTCAAAAAAATACAAGGTTTTTACCGCTTAAATTTGAAAACAAGAGTAAGTTATGTAGGAGCGTTCATTGGACACTCCTACAATTAAGCATATACTTTCATATAAATAAAAAATGGTCGGGTGACAATGATTTGCATTTTGCAAACTGCCTTCCCGACCATAATTTTACATTTTCAATTTTCAATTGAATACAAGACCGCCGTTTATTCTACAGTAACCGACTTAGCAAGGTTCTTTGGCTTATCGGGATCAATACCTCTGTTGATTGATGTGTAATAAGCAAGAATCTGGAGCGGAACTACTGCTGTAATCGGCATAAGAAGCTCGTCTGTATGCGGAATTTCGATAACATAATCCGCAACACCGTCCTTGAGTTCTCTTGCACAGGCATCTGTACAAACAAGAATAACCTTTGCACCTCTTGACTTAACCTCAACAACATTGCTGATTGTCTTGGGGATAATACCTGTCTGAGTTGCAACGGCGATAACGGGAACATCCTCGTCAATAAGCGAAATTGTGCCGTGCTTTAACTCGCCTGCGGCATAGCTTTCTGAGTGAATGTACGAAACCTCTTTGAGCTTGAGCGAACCCTCCATTGAAAGGGCATAGTCAAGACCTCTGCCTATGTAAAGCAAGCTGTCGGTTGCAACAAGCTTTGTGGCAACGAACTTGCAGGTATCCTCGCAGTTGTCGATTACATACTGAACTGCCTCAGGCATTTTTGTAAGAGCCGAAACAAGTCGCTTGCACTCGGCTGTGCTGATTGTTTCCTTTGCAAGAGCAAGCTCAAAGGCAAAGAGATACATAACGGAAAGCTGTGTGATGTATGCCTTTGTTGACGGAACGGAAATTTCGGGACCTGCGAGTGTGTAGATGAGCATATCCGCCTCACGGGCAATTGAACTGCCCTTTGCGTTTACGATTGCAAGAGTTTTTGCACCCTTCTGCTTTGCAAGACGCATTGCGGCAAGGCTGTCGGCTGTTTCACCCGACTGTGAAATTATGATTACAAGGTCGCCCTCGCCTACAATCGGATTTCTGTAACGGAACTCGGACGCAATGTCAACATTTACGGGAACTCTTGCGAGATCCTCAATAACATACTTGCCGACCATACCTGCATGCATGGCAGTACCACAGGCAACGATTGTGATATTTTTGAAATTCTTGATTGTTTCCGTTGTGATGCCGCATTCCTCAAGGAACGGAAGTCCCTCTTTGATTCTCGGCATAATCGTTGTTCTTATAGCCTCGGGCTGTTCGTTGATTTCCTTAATCATAAAGTGCGGATAACCGCTCTTTTCGGCAGCCTCCATATCCCAGTCGGCTGTCTGAAGTTCCTTTTCAATCGGATCAAGGTGTTCGTCAACGAACGAAACACCGTCAGGTGTAAGTGTTACGATTTCATCATGGTCAAGAAGATAATAATCCCTTGTGTACTGAAGAATTGCAGGAACATCGGACGCAATAAAGCACTCGCCTTCTGCAACGCCTACGATAAGAGGACTTTCACGGCGAACCGCAAAAACTCTGTCGGGGAAATCCTTGAACATAATTCCGAGTGCAAACGAACCCCTAAGCTCAGCCATTACACTGTCAATTGTTTCAAGAGGATTTCCGTTGTATTTATAGTCGAGGAGCTGAGCAACAACCTCTGTATCTGTGTCGCTTAAAAAAGTTCTTCCCTTTGAGATGAGGAAGTCTTTAAGTTCCATATAGTTTTCAATAATACCGTTGTGAACGATTGTAACCCTTGTACCGCTGTGTGGATGTGAGTTTACATCCGAAGGCTCGCCGTGGGTTGCCCAACGGGTGTGACCTATGCCGACATGACCTTTCGGAGTGCCGACCTCTGCAAGCTTATCCTTTAAGTCCTGAAGCTTACCCTTGGTCTTTACGGTCTTGATTTCCCCGTTATCAAAAACCGCAATACCTGCCGAGTCATAGCCTCTGTATTCAAGCTTTGTGAGAGCATTAACAAGCACCTCACTGCAATCCTTAGGTCCTACATAACCTACAATACCGCACATAAAATTTCTCCTTTTCGGTTAATCATTGACCTTGTGGCAAAAAGTAGGTACAAGTTCTGCCAAAAGTTCAACTGTCTTTTCACTGTCATTGTTTTCTGCGGTCTTTTTGAGAACCTCAAGCTTTGACAGCATATCTGTTTCGTCTATTTTAATTTGATTTCCTATGAAAATTTTCTTGTTCTGTGTTGACTTAAGACCTTCTTCGTCCATAAGAAGCTCCTCAAAAAGCTTTTCACCCGGACGAAGTCCCGTGAAAATAATCGGAACATCTTTGTACGGAACCTTACCGTACATTCTGATAAGATTCTCGGCAAGGGTTGTAATCTTGACGGGAGCACCCATATCAAGAACAAAAATCTCACCGCCCTTTGCCATTGCACCTGCCTCAAGAACAAGCGAAACAGCCTCGGGAATAGTCATAAAATATCTGATAATATCGGGATGTGTTACGGTAACGGGCGCACCGTTTTCAATCTCACGGCGAAACAGCGGAATAACCGAGCCGTTTGAGCCGAGAACATTACCAAATCTTGTTGTTACAAATTCTGTATCGGTGCTGTGCTGCGCCTTGTACTGAATAATCATCTCACACGCACGCTTTGTTGCGCCCATAACATTTGTCGGATTAACAGCCTTGTCGGTTGAAATCATAACAAACTTCTTTGCCTTGTACTTTTCTGCAAGGGTTGCAACATTGAATGTGCCGAAGATGTTGTTCTTTACAGCCTCCTCGGGAACGGTTTCCATAAGCGGAACATGCTTGTGAGCGGCAGCGTGGAATACGAGTTCGGGGCGATATGTCTTGAAGATAAGCTCCATTTTGTCGTAATCACGAACCGATGAAATAAGCGTTACAAGGTTAAGCTTTGTGCCGTATTCAAGCACAAGCTCCTGCTGAATGTCATATGCGTTGTTTTCGTAGATATCAACAATGATGATTTGTTTCGGATCATTCTTTGCAATCTGTCTTACAAGCTCACTGCCGATTGAACCGCCGCCGCCTGTAACAAGACAAACCTTTCCGTTGATAAGGTCATGAATCTCCTTTCGGTCAAACTCAATGGGTTTTCTGCCGAGAAGATCCTCAATCTTGATTTCCTTTGCCTGTGAAATAAGCTGTGTATGCCCGTCATCAAACAAAAGCTCACCGAGATAAGGGATAATCTTGATTTTGCACTCTGTTGCGGAACAGTAGTCAAGAATCTTCCTCTTCTCATCTTCCTCACATGACGGAACTGCAACAATAATATTGTCTATGCGGTATTCATCACATATTTTAACAATTTCGGGACAGGTTCCGACAACGGGGATTCCTTCGATTTTCTGATTCAGCTTTTTCAAATCATCATCGACAAAGCATACCGGAATGATGCTTTTTGAAGGATTATTAACATCACCCTGCTCTTTCGCATTGTGAATTTCACGAACAATCATTCTGCCGGCATTGCCTGCGCCCACAATAAGGGTGCGCTCTCCGCCCTCTGCCCTTCCTGCCTCGGTAAGGTCAAGAAAAGCCCTTCTGAAAACAAAACGGAATGCAAGAATTCCGACAAGGGCTATTGCGAAATGTACTATACAAAAAATCTTTCTCTGCGGAATCTGCAAAAACAACGAGATTACAAAGCCGAGCGTAAACCCCGAAAAGATGGCAATTCCGCACACAATATAGTCCTTTGCGTTAAAGTATCGCCACAATTTTGAATATGTTCCGCTTATATAAAGCGTAAACAGACACATGACAAGATCAATAACAATATAGCTCAACAAGCCTTTGCTTGAAGCAGTACCTATGTAACCGACAAGTGAGAGAATATAATTTGCAAGAATACCGCTGACAACGATAATAAACACATCTGCGAGAGCCAGAAACATCTTACGCAAATTAATCTTCTTCATAACCCATACCTCTTCTGTTTAACTTTGTGTAAATTTCCCGAGTAACATATAAATACAATTATGATTTATTATACAACAGTGCAAAAGGAATGTCAAACAAAGCAATTCCTAAATCAACTTAAAATCCGACAATCAAAGCACAAGGAACAGTAATAATCAGACTTGTTCGACACACATTTGTTGACAACCGCACAAAACGAGCCTAAAATAATACCATACTTAATATGAGCGGTGAATTGAATGAAAAAATTTTCGATAATCCTCGGAGCAATAATACTTGTGCTGTTTGTGACTCTCGTAATATGGGGCGTTTACTGTGACAACACAATTGCAATCACAAATTACTGTGTAAACAATACTAAGAACGATGCAAAGCTGAAATTTGTTGTCATCACGGATTTGCACAACAAGGAATACGGAGAAAAGAACGCAGACCTTGCAGAGCTTGTAAAGGAACAAAATCCCGATTTTATTGCAGTTTGCGGAGATATGGTCAACCGTGGCGATCCCGACACAACGAAGATGAAAGATGTGCTTGAAAAGCTTTCAAAAATTGCACCCACATACTGCTGTCTCGGCAACCATGAGCGTGACAATGCCGCCAAATTCGGAACGGATTTTAAAAGCGAAACAGATTCAACAGGCGCTGTATTGCTCGATAATGAATACATAAAATTCACCAAAAACGGCAAGAGTGTGCTTATCGGCGGAATGAGCGATTACCCTTATTATGAGTTCTACACTCCCGATGACGATGTTCCGTCAAGAACGCTGTGGGAAGAATTTGCCGAAAAAGCAAAGAACAATTTCACAATTCTTCTGCACCACCAGCCCGAATACATTGCCGAGGACGCAAAGAAAACCGACATAGACTTAATCGTCTGCGGTCACACCCACGGAGGACAGATTCAATTGCCGTTCATCGGCGGAGTAATCGCTCCGAATCAGGGTCTTTTTCCGAAATATGACAAAGGCGAATTTGACCTTGACGGCACAAAAATGATTGTCTGCGCAGGTCTGAGCAACCCCGTATTCATCCCCAGAATCAATAATCAAGTTGAAATAGGTGTTGTGACGGTTGTATAACATCGGTTCTCCCCTACAAGTATACATTTACTTTCATATAAAGCAAAAATTGCATCAATGCCGTATTCGGGCATCTGATGCAATTCCTTTATCCGAGTATCTTCTCGAATAGATTGCGGTGGCACACCGCCGACCGCAATTTTCAATTTTCCATTTTCAATTTAAAAAGCTCTCGCCTTGAAGCGACTGTTTTCACGAACCGAGAACGGTGGCTCGCCGTCAGTTCTTCTCGCTGTAATTCCTAAGTTCCGCAGGAGTTCTGCCGTATTCGGACTTGCAGAACAGGATAAACGAATTTACATTCGGAAAACCGTTTTCAATCGCCGCCTGTCTGACGGTGATTTTTTTGTTTTTCAAATCATCAATAGCGTGTTCAAGGCGAACACGGCGAAGATACTTTGAAAATGTTTCATCTGTTTTATCCTTAAAATATTTTGAAAAATGAGCAGGCGTCATGCCTACATAATTGGCGATTTCATTGAGCGTAATTTCGTGTTTGTAATTATCATGCATATATCTGATAGCACTTTTGGCGCAGTCAAAATCATCCGCCTGAGAACCGTGAACATATTGTATATCGTTGTCAATGCAATCACGGATGAGATAGTACGCAACGCTGTACATCACCGCTCTCACCTTCATGCTGATAAGCTTGCTCTTGTACTCTTCATATCCATGTAATATGTCCATTGTTTTTCTGATAAACTCAAGAGCTTCGCCCTCGGGTTGTTTGAAACTCGGCACAATATGCGGATCGTCAACATACGGTGCAATTGCCTTTGGAATGATATTGAGCATAACAGCCTGAGTACCCTCACCGATGTCCTCATAGGAATGAACCTCCTGACTGTTAAGAACATAGACATCGCCCGCATTGAGAATAATTTCACAGTCAAGCTTGTTAAGCCTTACCTTGCCTTTTTTTATATAGGAAATTTCATATGAACCATGCCACCTGAGTCCTGCTTCAAAGGCAACTTTTCTGTCCGGATATCTTGTAACCCTGCCGCTGTAATACGGCTCGGGCGGTAACAACACCTTCTTGTACTTCATGGTTTCAACCTCAACTCAATTAAAATCAATCAATTGTTAATAACATAGTCAGCGCAAAAATAAATATATTTAAGATCCGCAATTACCGCAGAATGGTCTGTTTTTACTACAACTGTTCTGCGTTCTTTTTTGCTGATTTCCTCAACACAGCGTGCAACATTGCACCTTGAAGGCTCGTAGCCGTACTTTTCAAAAAATTCTTCCGCAGTCATAACAAGAGAGCCGTAGCCCTCAAACATATGCAAAAGAGAATAGTCAATCAGCTTGTATTCATCTTCAATAAGGCTGATTCCGATATCGCAGTTTGTGACAGAACCGATGTAATACGGTGCGTCATTGAGGAACAAGCCTGTCTTGAACGAACCGATTGAAACGGTAAGATCCGAGTTTACCGCCGTACTGCACACACCCGTGTCACCGTTGATTCCGCTGTTGATATCTGCACTTATAACATAGGCATTTGTCATATTAATCTGCTCAACCGCTTCAAGCATTTCACCCTTTAATTCACCCGAAAAGCCTGTTCCGAGCAGACAGTCAACTACAATGTCAAATCCCGTGAAAGCCGCCGCCTGTGACATCGGCATCTCCTCGGCACCGAGCGACATTGCGGTTTTATAATAGTAAAGGCCGTCCTTTGAAAAGCCGTCGCTTGCTCTGAAAATTGTCGGTGTAAAGCCGTTTTTGCATAAAACACAGGCGAGCGCATAACCGTCGCCGCCGTTGTTGCCCTTACCGCAAACTATGGCAACCCTGCCCACAAACTTTGCCGAATTAAAAATCCCCTGTGCGGCTCTGTACATAAGCTCCGCCGAAGGAGTATGCTCCGCAATCGTCCTTGCGTCGCTTTTTCTCATATTTTCAACCGAAACGACCTGAACAAATTCCATATTATATTCCCGCTTTCTGAAATTTCCATAGCCTTATCCGCCGTTTGCGGCATTGTAAGCCGTCATAACAGCGCTTTCATCCATATTACAACCGAGCAAAAACAGCGGTGTTTTCTTAAAGAACTCATCAAGCAATTCAAGCAGCTTTTCCATTCTGCTCCGCTCAACATCAATAACCGTTGCCTCAAGCAACTGTTTCATAACCTGTGACGGTAACACCCTGACTGCCGTGTTCTCTTCTGCTCTCTGAAGAATATACACAGCCTTAACAGGTGCTTTTGTATTTGTTCCTATGTCAGCTTTCCCCATCCACGGAGTTCCGTAAATATAAAATTTTCCGTCACATTTTCGTATAACCGGCTTGTCATCGTTAATCATCGTCACCCTGTTGCCAAAATGCCTTCGCCACAGAGCCGTGTGGGTAGACTTGCCCGTTCCGCTGACTGCCGAAAAAACATAGCCCTCACCGTCAAGCTCAAGGCAGGACGAATGAAAAAAGAATCCGTCAAATCCGTCAAGCACGGCGTTGCAGAATTTTGAGAGTATCAGAACATCCTCCGCACCTTGTTCGCTGAGGTTGTCGGAAAGCCTGAGACGCTCACGAATTTCGTCATCCGAAACCGATATTGCAATGTCGGTCTTTCCCGATTCATTCGACTTAACGGCATAGCTTTCAAGCCGTTTCCTGCATATTTTAAATTTTGGATTAACTTCAACATTCAAATCAGCTATTCTGTATATCGGCATATCTGCTCCGCTAAATACTATAATGAAATATTGTAACACAAATTAATGTTTTTTGCTACGGCGAAATGAATAAATATTATTTCACCTTTTAGTGCAAGTTGTTCAGTCGCACATCTTTAAAGGCAAATATTGCACAATACAAGCCGTGTTATTTTGTAACAATGCACATACAGCTTATTTTTTATTCATTTTAAAGCCTGTAAAAAAAGCATTATTTTACGACTTTTTCAATTTTGTTTACTTTACCTGTCCGACTGCTTTTTTGCATACTCTTCAAAGTATGCTCTTTCATAAATTCAAATATCCTGTGCGTAACCGTTCCTATAAGAATCGGAATGAATATTCCTGCGGCAAGGTAGATTATGCAGTAAAAATTTAAGCCGTTCGGACGATAAATGTACCAGATTGTTGACTTGAGTTTTAAAATATCGAAATCTTTGAACAGCGGTGTAATTACGCTCAATCCCCGGAACGCCCATTTTACAATCATAAAAGCAAAAATGTGGTGAATCATAATGCTGTAGGTATTGTCCGAAATCATCCTGACAAGCTTTTTGTTCTTGATAATCGGAGTAATCAGCTTTGCAACCCTCAGCCAGAACGCAATGCCCGTGATTGCGGTTACATAAGGAATGACGCAGCCGTTGTCAAACTTCACACACTTTGACGGAGTGTATTCAAGATTTTCACAGAATGTGAGGAGAAGAAGCTGAACTCCGAGAACGATTGCAAAATATGCAACGCTGTTAAGATTATCGTGTTTTTCAAGCTTTTCGTGATAAAATCTGCCAAACTCAAAACACGGCAGAAAAAACATTGCCCTGAACAATAACAGCAATGCACCCTTTGGGGCAGGATTCCAAATGCAGTATTGCACACCGAAAATTCCGATTGCAAGATACACGGCAAGAATGACATACTCGTTGCCCCTGTGAACCTTTTTGAGCAGTTTGCGAAACAGTATGTTAAAAACATAAACACAGAACAGCGGATATACAAACCACGAACCGAGGTTGTAGGCAAAACTTTCGCCGTCAATAAAAGGCATAACAAAAAGGTTGTACAGATCAAATTTGCCCTGAGCAATCGTATAGCCGACCTGAGTAAGTGCGAATGCGATTATTCCGTAAACAATGTTCCATAGATACGCAGGAATCAACAAGCGTTTTGTCCGTCCCCATATATATTTGAAAATATGTTCCTCGTGTTTTTCCTTGTAAAAATATCCCGAAATGAAAACAAACAAGGCAAGATTGTACGAATACTTTGGAAACCAATCATACATCAGCGACACGCCGCCGTTGTAGCAATGCCCCGAAACTATGATAATAATGCCGATTGCCGACAAAATTTTAAAAGTAAAATTAATGTTTCCGTCATCGCCGAGCCTTTTGTTTTCAGCTGTGACACTGTTTTGTTTAAGTGCAGATTTACTGCGTGTTTTGTTCTTTCCCATAATTCCCTCTCATCTGTATTTGTCGCAATTTAAAAATTCCGCAAATTCACACGGTAATTGTACCACAAAAGCAATCTGCAATCAATATATCAAATTCACCGTGCAAAACACATATAAATCATTGTTTTGCACAATCTCACTTTTGTTTCAACAGGTATTTAAATCTTTTAGTCACATCTGTTCCGCCATACAATTGTACACATACCCGTTAAAAATTCTAAGATTAAACTGTAAATAAATTCAGTCAAAAAAGCCGAACAAAGCATAAAATAAAAAAATATGCAAAAAACTATTGACACAACCTTTACATAATGCTATAATAATAAAGCTGTAAAAAACAGCAGAGTTGTATATCGCGGGATAGAGCAGCTCGGTAGCTCGTCGGGCTCATAACCCGAAGGTCGTCGGTTCAAATCCGGCTCCCGCAACCAAACAAGACGGTTTTTCGAAACCGTCTTTTCTTTTTCCAATATTTCCGAAAACACCTGAAAATGGCTTGGATATGCGGTTTTCAAACGTCAACAAAATCAAGTTGGAAAAAGTTGAGTTTAATTAAATACAGTTAAATCGCTGTCAAAATCGCTGTCAAAGTGCAGTCAATACATTAACCTAACCCGCCGAGATCGTTTCCGACAAAAATTTCGGAGGTTAAAGCTATGACAAACACAAAAATCACTTACACACAGCAGGGCGGTTATCTTTTGCCCGATTTAAAATTACCTGAGCAGCCGAAGGTTACCATAGGGATATGGGGACAGCGACATCTACGCTATATTGAAAAACACCACCCGATAAGATATACCAATCTTCTGACGAGCTATAAACTTACTGCTTACCTTGCCGGCATAGACGAAGAAGCGCAGACTATGTATGAACGAATTGTAAATGAAATGGCAAAACGCGAGGGCATAACCGAGCAGTTGAAAGCCGAAGATATGATGACATGGGTAAAATGTATGAATAATGTCTACGCACAAGCAAGAGAGATTGTAAATACTGAATTGATCTACATCTAAAACAATAAGTCGCCGTGTTGTTATACGCATACCTGCGAGGTTAGACCACGCTAATTGATTTAGTGTGGTATGTTTTTTCAAAACTGTTTACAAATAGTCTTTGAAGATATATAATAACCTCACTACGAATAAAAAGGAGTTTGGTTATGATTTGTCAAGAATCCATCGGTAGATTAATAGATATATACAAGGATGATGATAAAATACTTAAAACAATTGAACGCTGCGTTACTTCATTCGAAGAATACCATAGTAGAATATTTGAGATGGAGTTATGGATGAAAATATATTCTAAGACCGTTTCCGGAGAAGAATATAAGGAAAATGTTTCGCTGCGAGATAAAGCGCGTACTATGTCGCACGATTCTATTCTGGGAAATGTTAATTTACTGAACAGATTAGCTGAAAGAAATAACCTTCCCCTTGTTTATGATGGTATCGTGTCACACGAAAGACCTTATCGCAGAGAGGTTGCCAATGCGGTACTTGAATATGTCGAGAATCTTATTAAAAACAGAAGATAATCATTGAAAAATCGGCTTGAGCATAAATACTCAAGCCGAGAGTTTTATGATACAAAGAACGCGGAACGGACATCATCAAAAAGTGCTAAATCATAAGAATATATAATATTAAAACTCACTGTATTTGGTATTAGTCTCCGAATGAGAGCCATATGCCTATAGCTTTCTGCCAAAATAATAAGAATCGGCTTTCGTTCCAGGGAGATATTAAGAAAAGCATATCTGTCGATGACTTTTTGATAGCGGTCGATTCTTTCCAACAGATCTTCTTTCCAATTAGCCTCACTGCGTACACACTCAATTAAGTAAGTGTTTTCTTTGCTTTGAAATACCGCTCGCGGACGTATAATGACCTCTTTGGAATTACCTTCCTCAAACAAGCAAAGTAATGATTCAAACGTTGCTTCTGTTTCCTGCATAACACTTATCATTAGTTGATTGGTAGCAAGTGTCTTTTTGATATTTTCTGTCGGTTGCTCCGAAATATAGCCCTGAAGTCTGGCTATTTCACCGTTTGCTCTTAAAACACCCATTCCGTGATATCCTAAAGTGTACGCTTTGAAGGAACTTTTTGAATCGTAGTTCACGTTACTGAAAAACTCAATTTGTTTTAAGAAGCTTTTGTTTTTAAGCTTCTTAATAACAAACTGAATCCTTTTATGTTCTACATCAAAGCCGGCAATTTTGAGCATTTGATAAATTTGCAGACTTGTTACAAAATACATCTTATTAACTACTGCCAAAATAGCTTTTTCAACATCTCCGATAAAGTTGATGCTAAGAAGAAAATCAACCTCGTCAACTGACGTTCTTTTTTGAGGAAGGATTAATTTGTGAGTATCTCCGGGATAAATGGAAAAAGGAGACTTCTTGTCATCATCAGATGTAGCCAGAGACATTTTTCTCAGCGGCTCTCCCACAGGGGAGAGCACTGAACAGTTGCTAGTATGATTTGCCAATTGATTGAAAGTTGAAAAGAAATTTGTCATTGTCATATCCTCCTTAATTTAAACCAAATAAGTTTAATAAGTCATTCTTATGATTATTTTTTGAGGAGAGTGGCTTTTTTTCGGCTTTTTCACTTTTCTCTTCATAATCATAGAGAAAACCTTTTTTTGAAATATTGAATACATAGATATGATGACCATTGTATGATTTGAGATTATTTTGCATTAACAAGTCGTGGGAGAGTTCTTTATTACAAGTAATAAACGCAAGTTTGTTGTGGCTTCTGTATTTTATCGCTATTTTGACCAGTTGTTGCGTAGCGGGACATTTATGCTTTGGATTGCCTATGTGTTTAATAATCCCTTGGTTGGTGAGAACTTCTATTTCTGCCAATCTGGTTTTAGCTGTTATTGCGGTCGATTTCTCTTCGGATTCACTGATTTTCTTCAATTCATATAAAACGGAAGAAGTAATATAAATCGTTATATGGTTTTCTTTCAACTGCCGTGAGCAAAGCTTTAAGAGATTTTCAAATCCCTCGTTCATAACGGCGTTGGTATCAAAATATGTATGAACTTCTTCAAAAAAACTGATGACTGAACTAATGTGTGGAAATTTCATAATTATGTAACTCCTTTTCAATTTATTATAAAAATGCAATGCCGACAAAAATAACAATTAGCCCGATGATGATGGAAAGAATTCCAATTCCAACATCTCCGTCAATCGCCACATAAATGCCGACTAACAAGAATACAGCACCAAGAATGATGATGATAATACCGATTGAGAATTCAATAAACGGAAAGATTCCGCAACAAACTAAAAATAAAAGAATTAAACCTCCAAGTATAGCGCCCATAAAGTTCCTCCTTTGGCAGTTCGCTTAATTATAAGCTATGATTTTTGTATTCCTATGTTTTGATGAATTGTTAATCAGCACATAAGCACCACCTGCTTTCCTTAACTTTGACTATATTATAAAACGGGCTTCGGAATTGATTTTTTAAATTTTGCCCAAACCTAATGTTTGTCAAAGCTCTTTTCTATGCTGTTATTATCGCATATGGAATGCATGTGGTTTTTCAAAAACTGTCCAAAAAGAAAAGCACCCACAAATGTGAGTGCTACGATGTTATTATTCTAATTGCAGTAATAATTTGAGCCTATCTATCTCTTTACTTAATGCCTGAGAAAAATCCTTTTCGCTGTTTATTGTGTCTAGGATGCTTAGAGACGCATTATAGTATTTAATAGAATTAATATAGTCTCCTGCAAGTTTAAAAGCGTATCCCATATCAAATAAAAGATTTGCGTAGTGTAATTTATTATTGTCATCTGAATCATAGATTTTTTTTAAGTAGTTATACCACTCTATAACTTTATTCCAGTTCTTTTCCAGTTTGTAAGCTGAAATAATATCTTTAATTATTTGTTCAACATTATGGTTAGAATACTTTTTATAAATATCTAATGACTTAACTAAATAATATGGAGCGTTTGAATTTTTCATTAACAAATATGTGTGTCCAATTTCATACATGTTTTCTGCAATCTTAATATGATTTTCAGATAAGATCTTTTTTCTAATACTCAATGCTCTTAAGAATATGGTTACAGCCTCATCATAGCATTGAATTTTTTTATTATAATTCCCTAAATATAATAATATATTTGCAGTTTTTAGATCATTTGGAAAAATGTTTTGATTAAGAATCTTTTTCGCTTTATCGTAAAATTCTAAATTAAACGAATATTTCCCGATGAATTTATCATATATACAATATGTTTGTGCAAGTTCAAGACTGTTAGGTAATATTTCTTCTAATATTTTTGTTGCTTCTTTAATATAATAAAGTTTTTGTGTATCTTTAATTATATTTGAATCATTGTCTACTAGACCACAGTATATACGTGCGGTTTGAATGGTATTTAGAAGATTATATTTTTTACAAATTCTAAGAGCTTTTTCATAGTTTTCTATCGCTAGAGATATTTTTTCGATAGTTCTATAAACTTCAGCAATTCTAATATACAACTCAACACAATCTCTATTTTTACCTATCTTCCTAATTATTGTTAATGCTCTGTTATAACAGTTAAGCGCCATATCAAACAATGCAAAATTACATAAAAAATCACCAGAAAACAAACAAATATTTGCTGATGTTTTGGTTTCTTCATGCAATCGAAACGACACACATTGAGCAAGTTCTAGGAAAGATTGAGCAGAAATAAAATCATCTAACACCTGTTTAATCTTGTCAAGATAACTGTAACAAAAATTATTGCATTTATTCATATGTGTTTCAGGCTTCAACTCATTTTTGGCTACTTCTAACACCGATGGATGTAAGCTAATCCGTTTCTCTTGTGCCCCCACACGTTTCATCCAACCGCTATTAACAAGATTTGTTATTGTACTATCTTCGCCCCATTCAGAAGATTGTGAGTTATCATAGTGTTCCAAATCAATGAATTCGCAGAACTGGGCAGCCTCCATTCCTGAAACAGGGAGCAGACATGCATTTACCATGACATACCGTTCTTTATCGGTCAATTCCGAGAAATCAAAAAGAGCCTTAATATGATCAAAAATAATGGCGCTCTTTTCATTGTCATCCTTATTGTTGTAAACAGACAGCTTTACTTCGTTGTTCAAACCGCTGTTTTTAAGTACAGCAATGTAGTCGGCAAGTGTTTTCTTGCCGAAACGCTCAATCTGTACAGTTTGATGAGCAACAAGGTCAACAGTTAGAGTATGACGATATGCTGCCTCTATCAATTCATTTACCTGTGCAATTCTATCTTCATTGGTTTCATCTTTAGAATTTACCGCAAAGAAAAGGGCGCGCAAATCATCGTCGGAAAGCTCTTCAATATCAATTCGATGATTTCCGTCATTTGGAGTTGTTCTTGTTGTAAACAGAATATGGATATTAAGCTTTTTGAGTTCTTTTAATACCTCAACATTTTTTTTATATTCATCTGAATCAGGCGCAACATTGTAGTTGTCTATAATCAGCAAAGTATTAGCACTATACATTTCCTTATTGGATAAGAAGTTTAAGCGAATCTGATACTTTTCTTCAAACTTTATCTCTCTGTCATCCAAATTTATAAAATTCAGCATAGCAACTGTATGCTTTAAATCAATTGAGTAATGTGTAAGATGTATAATATCATACTGGTTTCTGTTTATTTCAGCATATTCTTTTGCAGTTTCGGATTTACCAATACCGCCGATACCGTAAAGATAGGCGATATGATAGCCATTGAGCTTGTCACGGATTTCCTTAACTTTGTCCGCGCGGCTGATATAATAATCTTTCGACGTGGTTGTAGTAATGTTGTGGTCAGCTAAAAAGATTTTTGTTTCCGAAAGTTCGATAGCTTTATCCAATGCAATAATTAATTCTTCAGTATCATGGTATCTTTTATCGCTATCTTCTGCAAGAGTATCTCGGAATATTATTGTTAAAACGTTTTTAGCTTGTGGTGACACGGTTTTCAGCAAATCGACAGAATCAAAATTCCACTTTTTGTATGGACGCAAATCTCCACGCATGACTCCTCTACCCATAATCTTCTTAAATATCAAAGCCCCAATAGAGAAAATATCAGCCCGTTCATCAATACAGTGCAGTCCATTGCTGAGATAGTTTTGTACTTCCGGAGCAGCGCTGGGCTCAGAGAAGGACAAGTTATAGTAATATCCTTTTTGAATTTCTTCTTTGGGATGAACGCTGTCAAAATCAAAAAGTTTAATCAATTCGTTTGTTTCTTTAATTTTAAAAACATTCTCCGCCTTGATATCAAGATGCAGGTATCCCTTGTTGTGATACATTGCGATAGCTTTAGCTACGGAGCGTCCGATTTTCAGAACAGAAGTCAAATCTTCGGGTGTATGCTTATCATAGGATTCTCCGATTACCCTTCCCATAACTACATACAGGGTGTTGTTTGCTTCAATAATTTCTTCTGCATCAGAGGTGGAGTTGCCGCTGTCTTCCGCGTTGTGAAAAGAAATCTGCAAGGCAACAGATTTGTTCAATTTTTCCTTGTACTGTTCAAAAGCTTCTTTAGAACCGGCAGGGATAATCAGAGCATTGCTTTCATTTCTAAAAATACCGAGATCCATCGGATACAGTTCCTTAATCAGAACCTTGCGGCTGTTGGCGCTGTTTTCGGCAAGATAAACCACACAGCTTGCACCACAGCCAACTTTTTCTATGATTTTATATTCTTTATCCAAAACAAGGTGAGTACCCTTCCTCAACTCCTGACGATTAACACACATAATCATTCCTCCATCTCCTTTATTATATATTTTCTATACTGTATTGACAAGATAATTTGAAAAATTCGGCAGCCGATTTTACTCGACTGCCGCTGCGTTGCGCTATGCTTTTACCACAAACTCCAGAACCATCTGTGTGCTGCTCCCATAGCTTCCCAGAAACTATGCCACATAAAACCTCACCTCCTCTCATTAGGGAAAAAATTATTAAGATAAATGCTAGCCGGATTAAAGGTTTCTGTCTGTAAAACCTCAATTGCTTTCAGTGATCGCTGTATTTCTATAGACTTGGCATCACTGTTTATTAAACGATAGTATTCGATTTTTGCACCTGCAAGGATACACAATCTATTCAATAAGCACATATCGCTGTCTATTTTACCGATATCACCTGTTGCAGCCTTATTGCAAGCATAGCATGTTGGACACAGATTAACTAATTTGCATTGTGCGCATACGGATTTTTTGTCAAATTGAAAATTCGAGAAATCCTCTCCCACATACTTCTTAGCTTCTTTGCTGCCAAGAGTAACAGGAGCAAATCCCTGACATGGATACATCACTCCGTGGCAATCAAATGCCTTTGTATTCTTTCCCGCACCGCAGTAACGGAAGTTCTCTATTGTGGGATTTAATACCAATGAAAAATCATATCGAAGCATGCGACACACTTCTAATTGGGGATTTTCTTTGTAAAAATCAATTAGCTCGGCTAACTGATTACATAGAATCTCAACATTATAAAGGTTATTCCAATCAATTCCCGAAGCAAATGTAGCGTCGCACACGAAACCAAGATTATGGATATATTTAATACCCTCTGCCATTTTCGGAAGTGTGGCTGGCGAAACAGTCATCTTAGCATGAGGTTCGTGGTAGTTGTTCCTAAAAAAATCAATATCAATAGAATCATAGCTACCTTTGCCATTCGACTTGAATGGTCTGTTAATATCATGCATCTCCTTAGTACCGTCAAGACTGAGTCCGGGAGAAAAACAATCTTTGTTTTGTATTAACCATTCTTTTACTTCCCCGTGCACCAAGGTTCCGTTGGTGGATGCATTGAAGTAAACCTTGAGATTTGAATACTTTGATTTAACATAATCCACTATCTGTTTAATCAGCGGAAAATTAAGAAACGGTTCACCGCCGAAAAACTCTATTTCAAATGTTTCTCCTGACGTTGCTGTTGAAAACTCTTTATCTATTATTGACTTTGCCGTTGTAAAACTCATGTATGAAGTAGTTTTGTGGTGCTCATAACAGTATGTACAGTTTAAGTTGCAATTCTCATTTGTGATTAGCATAAAAACTTTGATTTTATTCATCATTTCCTCCTTACTGTCATAAAAAATATTATTTGCTTTTTTATAGAAAAGTGAAGGCACAATAACAGCTTATGGAACAATCCCATCGATAACAATTACCAGAAATTAAGCATAGAGTTGAATTATTAAGCATTTTTTCATCTTCAAAACAATCTTCTGATTTATCGGCCGTTTTATCGTCAAGCGTTTTCAGTTCATCTTCAGTAAGATATAGTTTGTCCATCTAGATTCCTTTCTGCCCACCTGAGTTTTTGTCAGGCGGGCATGAGTTAATTACCTATAAGAGTTCGCACAATAGCAACTAATTGAACAGTCCCATCTTTTGCAGTCATCACGAGAAGCGTTATATATAGAATTATAAATAACAGTGCCATTTTTTGCTTCCAGCGTTGCAACTGAATGAGCAAGAGCGGTCTTTTCAGTTTTAGATAAAAACAAGTTTGACATAATTAATCTCCTTTTTGATGATAGTTTATTTTCGTTTATATTTTAAATCAATATATGCAATCATATTTATCACCACCTCCTATCCATATTTCACCTTACCGTAAACCAAACATTTTCAGGAGTTTCTCTGTTTGGCTAGAAGTATTGTCGGAATTGTCTGTTTGTGTTGATGATTCCTTTGTAACACCTTGCTTAGTAACCTGAATCAGTTCGCCTTCATCAGACAATCTGAAAGTAGTAATCTCCTTGCCAAAAAACGAACCAATTTGATTCATCAGCAAGGCATCATGAACAAGCTTATAGCTATTGGAGATAAGAGAAAGCTTTTTCTTATTTCTGTAGGTAACGAGTTGCTCAAGATACATTTGTTCGACGCAACGCAGTTCCAGTTGATTTCCTATGTATTGAATTACGCCGCCTTCCTCTAAGGCTTTTAACATGTTTAATCTGTCCTCTGCTACGGTACCCTCGCAGACATCTCCGCTTTCTTGTATTTTTGCAAAAGCGTTAAGAACTGCACGATGAATTTTAATTGCGTTGCCCTCATCTTTCATGGCTTTTGCATTTTGAATCATCAGTTCACGAAAGCCTTCGCTCTGAATCGCTGTGGTATCAATGTATATTTCATTGGTGTTTGCTAACTCTGCAAGTGATATGTTTTGGTTCATAAGGTTCTCCTTTTCTATAGTAACGGTTTCATGCGGATGAATGAAATTCTTTTATGTGTCACCTCTCTTTCACCATTTTCTGTATACTATAATACGACAAGATTTTTGGTTGTTTTTTTAAAAACTGTCCAAATTCAAATAATGTGAAATAACCTTTTGTATTTCTCAACCGGATTTGGGTTATCCTCGTTTTGATATGGGAACAACTTTCCGCTTTTGTTCGGGCGAATTACTGTAGCGGGATAACCGCCAAAGGAACTGATTTTATTTTGCATTAAAATATCGTCGGACAATTTCTTGTCAAGAGTAATAATAGCTATAGTTTGGCGTTGTCGTTCATCTATCACAAATTCAAGAAACTGTTGATCGGCTAACCTATAGTCCCAAAAGTTTCCCTCAAACTTTAGAATTTTAGCTCGTTCCAGTTCGTTCAGTAATGGAAGTAACTTTTTAGCATTTTCATATTGACTATGTTCCGGATTTCGAGAAAATCTTACAATTTCATTAACCACCGAACTGTGTATGGTAATCGATTTTCTTGTTTCGGATATAAGTCTTGCCGATTCTCTCAGCATAGGTTCAAAGCCTTTGTTTAGTAATACACAGGTATCAAGGACAACTATTCCGTAATCGTTTAATAAATCACTTAAAGTCAATCTTTCCGACATAATTATGCCTCCTCGTATAATATCTTTTAGATACACAAATATGTGTAAATTGGTTAATGAATTACTAAATTAAAATTGTTTAATCGGCTTAGTAAAGCCCATGGTATAATTGTCTCAGTGTCAATCAGGTAATAGTTCTTTTCCTCCTTGTTGAACCGATAGTGGTTACTTCATAAATAAGTCTGTTCCCCTGACATGGAAGTTAACTTCAAACCGACTGGCTTATTTGTTTTGTTTATAGATACAATACCAAAAGATATTTGTATCAATTTCAAAAATCTGTCCAGTAAGTTATTTGTCTTGTATTTCATAACGTCTCTATTTATGTTATAACATAAGATAATAAGCATATTATTTAAAATCTGTCCAAAAAGAAAAACACCCACAAATGTGAGCGTTTTCAACGGTTGTATATTGGGTAAATTAATATTTTTTATTAAGAGCAAAATTAAAAATTCTGTTCATCTTTTCTTCATACTCTTTAGCTAATTTTGTATTTCCCAAACGTTTATATGCAATACTTATTAATTGGTATGATGCAGCTATTGTTGAATGTGCGGGTGAGTATTTTTGCCTTAATATATTAAGTGATTGTAAAAGGAATGTAAGAGCATTAGTGTTTTCCTGCAAATTTAAATAGCATTTTCCCATCTCAAGATAAACATATGCAAGCTTCAAATGATTATTAGGAAGGTTTCTTTTGCCAATCTTTAATGAATTATTTAAGTAAAATAAAGCTTCTTCAATTCGGTGCAGATTAAAAAGTATTTCTCCCATTCCAAAATATACATCTAACAATTTATAGCTATTTTCGTTTATGGTGTTTTTATATATTGTGAGCGATTTTTTCATATACTTAAGTGCATCGTTATAATATTCGTTTATAGAATAAATTTTCGATATATTATAATATGTTTGTGCAACCTCTTCGCTGTTCTCAGGAAGTAAATCTCTTTGTATTTTTAGTGCATCAAAAAAACAAGTCAAAGCTTTATCCATATCATGGTTACTAATAATGGAACCGTATGTTCTTCCTATATTGTTTAATGATTTAGCAATTGATAGATTTGGCAATTGATAGGTGTTTCTTTTTATTAGCAGTGATTTTTTAAAAAATACGTATGCATCTACCACATTTCCCAATTCCAATAATGAGCATCCAATATAGTCATAAAGGATGGATATTTCAATACTGCTATTTGGAAATTCTTTTTCTATTATTTTAATAGCTATTTTACAATATTTCAACGCTTCGTAGTAACAAGATAATTCAATTAGCAATTTGCATGTTTGAGAAATAAAATTACATAATATAAGATTTAAACTAATTGGACTTTTCAAAAAGGTATCAATTGCATTAACGGCATATCCTATTGTTTTTTTAATTAAAGGTAGGCTCGTGGATTTTAGCACTTTTTCTATCGAACTACAATACTTAAAACATTTTTTCTCAATAATATCAGGATGTAATATTGACAAACACAATTGTGTAATAATAGGATGCAACGTAATTTTCTCTGCATGTTCACCCACACGTTTCATCCAACCGCTATTAACAAGATTTGTTATTGTACTATCTTCGCCCCATTCAGAAGATTGTGAGTTATCATAGTGTTCCAAATCAATGAATTCGCAGAACTGGGCAGCCTCCATTCCTGAAACAGGGAGCAGACATGCATTTACCATGACATACCGTTCTTTATCGGTCAATTCCGAGAAATCAAAAAGAGCCTTAATATGATCAAAAATAATGGCGCTCTTTTCATTGTCATCCTTATTGTTGTAAACAGACAGCTTTACTTCGTTGTTCAAACCGCTGTTTTTAAGTACAGCAATGTAGTCGGCAAGTGTTTTCTTGCCGAAACGCTCAATCTGTACAGTTTGATGAGCAACAAGGTCAACAGTTAGAGTATGACGATATGCTGCCTCTATCAATTCATTTACCTGTGCAATTCTATCTTCATTGGTTTCATCTTTAGAATTTACCGCAAAGAAAAGGGCGCGCAAATCATCGTCGGAAAGCTCTTCAATATCAATTCGATGATTTCCGTCATTTGGAGTTGTTCTTGTTGTAAACAGAATATGGATATTAAGCTTTTTGAGTTCTTTTAATACCTCAACATTTTTTTTATATTCATCTGAATCAGGCGCAACATTGTAGTTGTCTATAATCAGCAAAGTATTAGCACTATACATTTCCTTATTGGATAAGAAGTTTAAGCGAATCTGATACTTTTCTTCAAACTTTATCTCTCTGTCATCCAAATTTATAAAATTCAGCATAGCAACTGTATGCTTTAAATCAATTGAGTAATGTGTAAGATGTATAATATCATACTGGTTTCTGTTTATTTCAGCATATTCTTTTGCAGTTTCGGATTTACCAATACCGCCGATACCGTAAAGATAGGCGATATGATAGCCATTGAGCTTGTCACGGATTTCCTTAACTTTGTCCGCGCGGCTGATATAATAATCTTTCGACGTGGTTGTAGTAATGTTGTGGTCAGCTAAAAAGATTTTTGTTTCCGAAAGTTCGATAGCTTTATCCAATGCAATAATTAATTCTTCAGTATCATGGTATCTTTTATCGCTATCTTCTGCAAGAGTATCTCGGAATATTATTGTTAAAACGTTTTTAGCTTGTGGTGACACGGTTTTCAGCAAATCGACAGAATCAAAATTCCACTTTTTGTATGGACGCAAATCTCCACGCATGACTCCTCTACCCATAATCTTCTTAAATATCAAAGCCCCAATAGAGAAAATATCAGCCCGTTCATCAATACAGTGCAGTCCATTGCTGAGATAGTTTTGTACTTCCGGAGCAGCGCTGGGCTCAGAGAAGGACAAGTTATAGTAATATCCTTTTTGAATTTCTTCTTTGGGATGAACGCTGTCAAAATCAAAAAGTTTAATCAATTCGTTTGTTTCTTTAATTTTAAAAACATTCTCCGCCTTGATATCAAGATGCAGGTATCCCTTGTTGTGATACATTGCGATAGCTTTAGCTACGGAGCGTCCGATTTTCAGAACAGAAGTCAAATCTTCGGGTGTATGCTTATCATAGGATTCTCCGATTACCCTTCCCATAACTACATACAGGGTGTTGTTTGCTTCAATAATTTCTTCTGCATCAGAGGTGGAGTTGCCGCTGTCTTCCGCGTTGTGAAAAGAAATCTGCAAGGCAACAGATTTGTTCAATTTTTCCTTGTACTGTTCAAAAGCTTCTTTAGAACCGGCAGGGATAATCAGAGCATTGCTTTCATTTCTAAAAATACCGAGATCCATCGGATACAGTTCCTTAATCAGAACCTTGCGGCTGTTGGCGCTGTTTTCGGCAAGATAAACCACACAGCTTGCACCACAGCCAACTTTTTCTATGATTTTATATTCTTTATCCAAAACAAGGTGAGTACCCTTCCTCAACTCCTGACGATTAACACACATAATCATTCCTCCATCTCCTTTATTATATATTTTCTATACTGTATTGACAAGATAATTTGAAAAATTCGGCAGCCGATTTTACTCGACTGCCGCTGCGTTGCGCTATGCTTTTACCACAAACTCCAGAACCATCTGTGTGCTGCTCCCATAGCTTCCCAGAAACTATGCCACATTCAATTTCACCTCCTTATCCACGTGATAGAAATTAGCGTTTGAAACTATCAATCTTCTTCCCATACTCATTATAGACATCCGTGCGAGTGTATTCGCCACTTAAATTGTATCTGTCTACATGAGTAGTCTGAAGATTGCCGTAGTCATCATAAAAATCTTCTCTGTCTGAATTGTCCCATGCGGTGTACTGTCTGCTTTTGCTCATAATCGAACCTCCATATCTATTGTCTTATATTTTTCAGCGGATGAGTTAGCGTAATCTCCTTTCTTTAGTGTACTTATATTATATATCTGGGGAAAGACATGATTTTTTAAATTTCGTCCAAAAAGAAAAGCACCCACATTTCTGTGGATGCCTTGTAGTGTACATTTATTTAATTTTATATTTTTTTATGAACGCTTCCAGATCTCGATCGGGGCGGTTTAGAATATAGTATTTATCCGTGTAGTATCTGATAATCAGATAATAGGTATAAATCGGATCGGTGGTATGGATACAAAGAAAGAAGAATAAATCAAAAGTGTTATACGCGTACAACTCGTTGTAATTGTAATAAGATAAAATATGATTAATTTCTGTAATAAAACCATCGGCTATTTCTCTAAATTCTTCTTTGGAATAGCTTTCACCGATATAGTCATTGAAGTAATTGAAAAAGGAAATTATAACAATCAGTTTTCTGATACTCTCATAGTAATTACTGTTTTTTGAGGATGTTTTCGCACTGAAATCCACAAACACTTCGCGGGGAACTGAATCGGGTTTTATTGACTCACTCATGATGTTTAGTTTAATATCAGCATGATTTGTTTGCTCCCCTTTATTAACTTTGTCTTTTTTTTCAAGTTTCAGTTTCTGAAAATGCATTGGTTCTACAATTTCCAGAATAAGGGATAAATCCGCCTTGATATTTTCCAGTTGAGCAGTTATGTCTTCCTTAGTATTAATACATCGCAAGAACTCAGGACATCCAACGGCGTTGTAATACTCGTCCGTTCTAAGAGAATTTTTTTGTTCTTCTAATGCATCGTCTTCATTGATGAAGAGTTCTAATTTTTCGGGATGACGCAATAAATAGTTGACTAACGCCAGTTGTTTTTGCGCATTATCAAAAATACCGTCTGATACAACTACATAATTATAAAAATTAGGATATTTTGTTTCAATATCTTTTTCAAATTGTTTTCTATCGTAATCATCTCTGGACTCCTCAATGATAGAAAAGTACATCTCTTTTATCGTCAATGCCGACTTTATTGTATCATATCTTTGGTTAAAGCTTTTCATTACGTCTTCGTTATTAAAAACAGCTGCTCGTGAATTGAGTTCATCATTTACAGAGGTTTTCTCGCTGATAAACGAGGGAATATTATGAATGAGGATTTCAATTAACTCATCCGTACCTTTCGCACTCAATACAGTGTAAAAAAGATGCTTGGTCGATTCAACGGGAACATTTTTTTCTTGCGTTTTCCGGTTAATTAGAAATTCTTTTTCGGCTCTCTTATAGGAAATGATAATCTGTAACGCTTCAGCATAAGGTTTTTCATTTTTTAGGCAATAGCTAAATGTCATTTCATCTGCTCGTTTGAGACAATATCTTTGATTAAAGACCCGGTTAAACAGCGACTGGTAGGAGAAAACGGATTTATTTTCAAAAGGAAGTTGTAAGCCAAAGGCAATTTTGAAAATACTCAATCGATCAATACTACGTTTTCCTGCAATCCACGCAGAGACGCTTGACGATTTCAGCGGAGAATAGTAACCAGTATCCAACTCAGGCGGAAATGTATCAGTATCGATTTCGTTCAGCATGGTGTTTACCTTATTAACAATATAGTTTGCACACATGGATTTGGATACATTTCCATTTTTTTGCGGAAAGTCAGTGCATTGCTTTAATATTTCCATCAGATTCTTATAAAGAACTTCGTTCGATTCCGCCTTGCTGTTACGAAAGGTTTCCATAAACCGTTCTACTTGATTGTTTTTGTCGGAATAATCAAAAAACAAATCATCAACTCTTATATGGCTTCTTTGTTTCTCTTGATCAAACGTTGTGTCCAAAATAGAAATCATCAAACTATCTTTTGTGCTTTTCATGTGGTTTATTGTTGATTCCAGCATTATAAATTCCTCCTTTATGCAGCGACATCCATTTCCGATTCATTAAAAATCAAAGTGTTATTATATTCAAAGGTAAGCTTGACTTTGCTAACATCATCGTAAATAACGCTATCCAATTGCAACAAAACGCAGTTTGTATCAGTATCGGTCTTGTATACACTCGCTAACACAGCGGTTCCTTTGCTTAGATAAACATTTGAAATAAAATCTGTAACATTAGGCGTGATTTGAATAATACTGCCTTTCGTGCAAGTAGCAATTACAATGCCGTACAACATGTCTTGCTTACAAAAGCTTGAAACATCTTTGCTTACAAGTCCTTTTAGTGTAAACAGTAAAGTCCCATCAAAACATCTTTTTCGAATTCCTACAAATATTTCATCGTCCAAATGAAACAGAAATGTTGGATTAATATAATTTGATGAGATTTCGTCAACATACAGGATTCCGTTATCCCCATTTTCAAGGATTATTCTTACGCTATTGTCATCAAGATCAATTACTTTTCCTGAATATACGTTTTTTCCGTTGATTGTGATTGTTTTAGTCATAATTATGACCACCTTTCTTATTTTGTTGGTCAAATTATAACAATCACAACTTGGTTTGTTTTCAAAAAAAAACATCCAAATACTTTAACTGTAAATAGTTTTGCAATTATGATAAACTTTATATATAATTTTACCACATTACAAAAAAGATTGTCAACTAAGAATTGTTACTTAATGAATAAACATTTCATCACAAGGTGAAGAGAGCCAAAATGTCTCTTACGGAATAATATCACCAAGTGCAGCTTGAGTCAACAGATTATTATCATCCACGGCGTGGACAAGTTTATCCGTCAGCAGAAAACAATACCAATCAATTAAAAGCACTAATTATTATGTAGATCATCAATGTGGAAATGCTACGCGCATTTTGTTTTAACAAATGTGTTTCAATGTTGCAACGGTGAACTTATAATTACGCAAAACCATAGGCGTATGAGTTTGCAGTTCACGCACCCTATATTTGTTTTATTCACTTTTCCTCTTGCGGTTCGGGAAGTACGCCTCCATCCATTCGATGTATTCTTCCGGCGTGATTTTTCTATCGTTGCATTCGTCACGCTTGGTGATCGCCTGATAGCGCCACTTGTTAAATTCGTCCTCTTTCAGTTGATGAACCCGCACACGGGCGGCATAGCGCTTGTAGTATTTGTTGTAGATTGGAACCGCCTTATTGTCGGCGATTTTCGCCTTGTAGTTCTCCAACGCGGCAAGCTGCTGGCAGGTTCGGGTTTCTCCCTCGGCTATGCGGTCGCAGTAGTGCGTGTCATAATTACCTTTCATAATAAAGTATTTGCCGCAGCGCTTGCACTTTCGGAAGCGGACGTTTTGCTCCAGCATTTTTGTCAGCTCCAGCTCCAGCATATCTTTAATAGAACAGCAAACATATCTTGCGCTGATAAACATATGGTGCTGTAAAGTAAACAGAAGTGTGTTTGTGCTGATGCCGTACTTTTCCGCAAACGCCTTTTGCTCGTTGGTAAGCATGAAATTCAAATTCTTTAAGGCGTTAATGATCTCTTTGCCAGTTGTACCGTAAGGCATTTTGTCTCCGTCCATAATGTTATGAGAGGTTCTGAATTCTTCTTTTCTTTCAAAGAATGTAGGCATATCGTGAGCGTGTCTGTAGAGATGAAGCCGCTCGCTTGGGTATAAGCTGCCGAGGACTTCGGGATAAAAATCCTCGTCATAGCAAAACTCGATCAGCTCTAAAAACTCCTTTTGCAGGGCAAGCAAATAATTTCCGTAGCGTGCTATGCTTTTGCTCGTTTCGGTACTGCTTTTAATGAGCGGTGGAAATATCGCCGAATAGAGCGAAGCATAAGCGATGCTATTGATTAACGGAAAAGTAGTATCAAAATCATTATATGTCCTCAGCGTCCACTCTTCGTCGGACAGTTGATCAGGGTTCTTTTCTGTTTCATCTTCCGATTTGCTATGATATCCTTCTACCTCTCCGATACGCTCCAATAGGCTGAATACCGTATATAGCTTTTTAACCGGAGCCAAAAAGTCGGCATAAACAAAATCAAGGATACCCTCGCCGTAATTGAGCGTTACATTCGAGCCGCTCATAATATTGATCATAGCGTTTTTTAGTTTGCCTGTATCATCAGCGAAAGGTCCTGCTAAACCTGATGCTCGAAAGTTGTATTTGCTCTTAAATTTTTCGAAATACCCCTGACATTCTTCTAAATTATCTTTTTCATATTCTATTTCTTCCTCGGCAGACTCATAAGCATTGTATGAACTGCCGAGTTTTTTTGCGTGTTCTCTTTCGTCAGCTTCAATAAGCTCGTCTATATAATCGTCACGCTCCCAAGAGTCAACGACAATGTTGATGGTCTTTTTTTCGGGATAAAACTTTACTCTGTTATGGTAAAAGTCAAGACGTACATTCTTTGAATTGGAGCGCACTATGCGGTATTTATCGTATTCGGAAAGCTCCTTGATTGGTTTGTTATCAGCCATATAGTCACCAGCCTTTTAGATATTTTAAATTGTCTGATTAATGTGCGTATCATATTTACATATCGACATTCCCCAAAAATAAAAAACTCTTGATTTTGGGGAATAGATGATTTATAATGTGGATATAATAATGAATGATGGAGTTAATTATATGAAACTGATAAATCGTATAATCTATATGAATGAAATCAAAGAGTTAGCCGGTACACCGGACATAAAAGTTATTACCGGTGTGCGCAGGTGCGGTAAATCCAAGCTGATGGATGCCTTTGCAGAGTATCTGAAAACATCTGACGAAAGTGCCAATATCATACACATCAACTTTAACCTTACGGAGTTTGAGGATTTATTGGAGTACCACGCGCTGGAATCATATGTTGAAAGAAACTATGATCCATCCTCAGAAAATTATTTGCTGGTCGATGAGATACAGATGTGTCCATCCTTTGAGAAAGCGATCAACAGCCTTCACGCAAAGGAAAAATACGATATATACGTAACGGGTTCGAACGCCTTCTTGCAGAGCAGCGATCTTGCAACGTTGTTTGTCGGCAGGACTTATGAACTTCAGTTGTTCCCGTTCTCTTTTAAGGAATACTTGGCTTATTTTCCAAATGAAAACATCTACGCCGCTCTTTCGCAGTATATCACCGAGGGTGGTATGGCAGGCTCGTATCTGTATAATAACACAACACAGAAGTATAGATACATTAATAATGAAGTCCTGAATGCACTGATCGTGCGTGACATCATCAATAAAAACCGCCTGCAAAACGAACCGCTGTTGCACGCGCTGATAGACTATTTGATGGACAATATCGGTAACCTTACATCTGTCAGAACTATCACAAACACTCTATCCTCCAACAATACAAAAGCTGACCATAAGACGATAGGTAAATATATTGACTTGCTGTGTAAAGCGTTTGCGTTTTATAAGATACGCAGATATGATATCAAAGGCAAAAAGTATTTGCGTTCTGAGGACAAGTATTATCTATGTGACCAGAGCTTTCGTTTTGCTCGTCTCGGAACAAAAAATATGGACTACGGGCGAGTATTGGAAAATATCGTCGCAATAGAACTTCTGCGCAGGGGATATGAAGTTTATGTCGGTGTGCTGTATAAGAAAGAGATAGATTTTGTGGCAATGAAGCAGGGCGAAAAGATTTATATACAGGTCGCTAACGATATATCCGACAAAGAAACCTTTAAACGAGAGGTTTCCCCGCTGTTGCAGATTCGTGACGCATACCCTAAGCGGCTAATTGCTCGGACTTATCAGCCGCGCTATCAGCACGAGGGAATAGAAGTCATAGACGCGGCAGAATGGCTGAATCAATAAATCCCCAAAATTAAATTATTATTAGTTTTGGGGAATCTCGTGTTTGGAAATTAAGAATAACAGAGAACACCGGACAAAACAATAAAAGCTTTTTTCGTTCTCAATATCTTACTCGGTAGACTCATACTTCTTGTATGGTCTGCCGAGTTTTTGCGTGCTCTCTTTTGTCACCGGCTTTTTTAGAAAATATAAATCGCTCGAAAATTAGATAATAAACATCACTCTAATATATATCATACAAAACCGTTGAACTTTTGTCAAGTTGTCACTATAATGCGTTTAGATAATCCAAACATCTGTTTTATGATTATCTAACAACAACTGAATGACCTTCTCAGAGATATCTCTCCCAGTGAAGTAGGCGACGATATGAGCGTACCAAGGGCGAGAAAAAACGACACAGCGCCGAAAAGGGTTGCCTGTCAGAGTCTGTTGGGGCAGAAAGGCAAAATACAAAACAAATAATCAGGAGGAACCAAAATGAAGAAATTTAACAACACCATCATTATCGGCATAGACCACGGCTACGGAAATATGAAAACGGCAAATTGCTGTTTTCCGACAGGCTTGATCGCCTATAACTGCGAGCCTTTATTCACTAAGGAACTGCTTGTCTATAACGGCAAATATTACTTGATTGGAGAAGAACACAAGGAATATATCTCCGACAAGTCCTTGGACGAGGATTTTTATGTGCTTACGCTTGCCGCTATCGCAAAAGAACTGAGCACGGAAAGTATTACCGAAGCTAACATCTATATCGCCGCAGGCTTGCCCTTAACTTGGACAAGCGGTCAAAAAGCTGATTTTTCTGCGTATCTTATGCGAAATAAGGAAGTCAGCTTTACATTCCATAAGCAGGAATACCACCTTCACATTGAAGGCGTGAGCATTTATCCGCAGGGTTATGCCGCTATTGCTCCCTACGCTTCCAAGCTGACGGGAGTAAACGTCATCGCAGACATCGGCAACGGCACAATGAACGTATTGTATATGATCAACGGCAAGCCGAAGTCCGGCAAGATGTTTACCGAAAAATTCGGAACTTACCAATGCACGCTTGCTGTGCGTGAAGCCTTTATGCAGCAAACGCAGCGGGAGCTGAATGACCATATCATCGAAGAAGTGCTGCGAACAGGCAAGGCTGATATTCCAAAATCAGACCTCGCTATTGTAAAAGCCGTTGCTGCGGAGTATGTCAACGGGATATTCCGCAGACTCAGAGAACACGGCTATGATGAAAACACAATGCGGCTTTGGGTAACCGGTGGCGGCGGTTGCCTGATCAAAATTTTGGCAAGGTCAATTCAAAGAGGATCACCTTTGAAGATGATATTTGCGCCGCAGCTAAAGGCTATGAATACCTTGCCAATGTTCAGCTTTCGGCAGGGATTGGATTATGAAACCGTACACGCTGACGATTAGATTCAGAGAAACAGATGAATACGAAGCCGAGGTCGGTGCTTTTATGAGGGATTTGAGTAAGCACACAGATAAATCAAAAAACAAATTTGTGATAGACCTTATCGGAGGTTATATGAAGCGTTCCGAGCAGGAACGTCGGGAAAACAACTTTATTGAAAGGCTGCGAAAGATGATTCGTGAAGAATTAGAAGTATTTGCTTTTGCATTTCCCGATTCAGAGTATAAAGCCGAAACAACCTTTTCCGTTTCGGAAATGACCGAGGACGAAGAAGCTGCTAACGCCGCAATCGTGCTTGACGATTTAGAGCTGTTCTGCTGACAGCAAATCGTATGAAATATGCTGTCAACGCTGTTTTCAATAAAAATATGACAGCAATTTAGACAGCACGTCATTTTATGATGTTTCAAGGTGCTTTGACAACTGAAACACCCTAATGCACTATCTTATCGAGCAGACCGTCTGTACCCCCACAAAGGGCGGACGGTAGGCTCGTCAGGGGATTTGTTCCCCTGAAACCCTATTTTGAGAAGGAAGGTATATATATGACAGATACAAAAAAGCCAAACCGCAAACGCAAAATAGCGAAAAGGATTTGGCTGAATGAGATGGAAGAACGTGAGCTAAAAAGAAAAGCGAAAAAGGCAGGCGTTTCTCAATCAGGACTTGTCCGATCGCTCATACGGGGATATGAGCCGAAGGAAAAACCGGGCAAGGAATTATTTGAAGCGCTCCGCCAACTTTCTGCCATCGGAAACAATGTTCATCAGCTTGCAGCAAAAGCAAATGCGCTCGGATTTATCGACGCGCCTATGCTGCATAAAGAGGTCAAGGAATGGAGAGCGTTTCGTGTGGATATCGTTCGCCGCTTCATCTCTCCGGACGGAAGGTAAATATGGCAGTCAGTAAATTATGGTCGATAAACGAAGGCGGTTTGAGCAAGGTACTTCAATACGCAGCCAATCCGAAAAAGACAAGCAACAAACTCTACGTCAATGGTATCAACTGCGAACCGGAAACAGCCTATGAGGAGTTTACCGCAGTCAAGCACTCTTATGCCAAAACAGGCGGCATTGAAGCCTATCACAGTTATCTCAGCTTTAAGGAACAGAATATCACACCGGAGTTAACAATGAAAATCGGCACAGAATTTGCACAAGAGGTCTGGGGCAAACGGTTTCAGGTATTGGTTACCGTTCACACCGACACCGAACATCCTCATTGTCATTTTGTAATCAACTCCGTTTCATTTGTTGACGGCAAAAAACTTTGGGGAGAAGAAAAAGCGTGGTTCAAATTCAAACAGACAGCGGACAGATTATGCGAGAAATACGGCTTGTATTATAACCCGAATCCGGTCAGAGGAAGAAGCTCGTCTTATCACTACAATCGTGAAAAGAAGGGTGAACCGACAAGATACTTACTCGCCCGTGAAGCGATGGAAAAAGCGCTGTTGCAATGCACCAACACGGCAGATTTACGATATACGCTCGCTAAACTCGGTTATGAGCTTACTATGAACGACAGGCGGAAATATTGGACAATCACGCCGAAGGGCTGTAAAAAGCCGATACGTCTTGTAAAACTCAGCGCTGATTACACGCCCGAAGGTATCCGCCACAGATTGGTGAACAACCGCTACAATCGACCGCCGCGTATTGATTACAGGCATTACCGACCAAAGCAATACAAGCTGCCTACTTGCGGCGATAGGATACTTCAAAGGACAAGCGGAATATACCGAATATATCTGTATTATGCGTTCAGGCTTGGCGTGATACACAGCTATCGCCGCCCTGATCCTGCAAAGCTGCATTGGATATTCAAGGAGGAGCTTGCTTATCTTGACCGGTTAAGCGAGGAAGTCAGGCTGATGGGCAGGAAGAAGATTTCCACCGATGTTGAGTTATTTGCGTACAAGCATAAGCTGGAGGATAAAATTCAGACATTTACCGATGAAAGGGCTGATTTACGGAAATACGCACGCCGTAAAATCAGCGCTGATGAAATAAAAGAAACCAAAGATAAAATAATGCATATTACAATTAATTTGAGAAAGCTCCGTCACGAGCTGAAGCTGTGCGAGCATATCGCAGAGCGGTCTAAGGTGATGGAGCAAGGCTTGGAGACTGTCCTTAACGACGAGCAAAAGACAAGGGCGAAGAACAAGAGCAGAGAATATGAACGATAAATTTAAAACGAAAGGAGATGGATTTTGATGAGCGATAAAGCGTTTCTAAAACTGCCGAGAGTATTGATCACAGAGCCGTTGCGGAGCAAGCTATCTGATTCGGCAATCGTGCTGTATTCGTATTTGATCAGCTTGTATGAGTTGTCGGTCAGAAACGGAGAGAGATTTCGGGACGAAAACGGAAGGTATTATGTAGTGTGTCCCATCAGCACTGTTATGCGGCTGCTCAACTGCTGCAACAACAAAGCGGAAAGCGTGTATACGCAGCTTGAAAATCAAAATCTTATCTCCCGCAAACGGCAGGGACTCGGCAAGGCAAATTTGATATATGTGAATCCTATTGCGGAAAGTACCGCAACCTATGCGAAAAACGCACACGACCAATGCGAAAATATAGATTCTGCAAATGCAAAAATCACATTTGCGGAAATGGGAAAAGCGCATACTATCAAGAATGATTATTATCAAAAAGACTTGAATAAAATCTATCCATCTATCAGCTACGGGGATGCGATAGAGGATATTCGCAATCAAATTGAATATGATGTTTTGGCAGAACGCGGCTACGGCAGTGTGTTGGATGAAATCGTCAGTCTGCTTGCCGATACGGTGACATCCACCGCCGAAACTCTCAGGATAAATCAAATCAACATTCCGACAGACAAGGTTCGGTGGCGGCTCAAGCAACTGACTGCCGAACATATTGAATACGTTATCGGATCACTCGAAAAGAACACAACCGAAATAAAAAATATGAGAGCCTATCTGCTGACGGCTCTCTACAACTCTATTGATACTTTGGATACTGCCGCCTTGTACGGCGCTTGAAGGGAGGGTATACGCAATGGAAGAAATCAAATTTATGAATACAAAGCAAGTAGCACAGGCGCTGGGTTGCAGTATGCCTACGGCACGTCAGATTATGATGCGTGCGGATTTTCCGCTTATCCGGGTAGGCAAAAACTACAAGGTCAGCGAACAGGCATTCGTTGAATGGAGTAAAAAAAGAAGAGTTTAACGATTTAAAGTAAAAAACTATTGATTCTGGATCGTTTCTGATGTATGATGTTACTATTGGAAACGATTCGGCGTCTTTAGGTTCCGAAAGGACGGATATTATGAACACTAAAGGCAAGAAGCCGAAAAGAAAAGTAAAAATGGATTACGGCGACGGCTCAATTTACTTTGTAAAAAGCCGAAACTGTTACGCCGGACAGGTTTATCTTGAAATCGACGGCGAAAAAATACGCAAGAGCGTTTACGGTAAGACCGAACGAATTGTAAAGGACAAAATTCGTGAGCTTCAAATTCAGGCTAAAGCCGGTGCGTTTAAGAAGGTTGATAAAACGACCTTTTATGAACTGGCTGAAAAAATGATAGAGGAGCAGGTTGCTATGAACGAAATCAGACAATCCACCTACAAGCGCAAGCTGGAAACGCTGAAAATGCTCAGCTCTTTGTCCGATAAACAGCTTCGCAAAATCACGGAAGATGACATTATCGCATACTTCAAGGATAACCTCGATTATGCGCAGTCAACGCTCAACAAGCTGTATCAGCTACTCGGCGCTGTTTTCAAAAAGGCAATGAAAAAGGGAATCATCAGCAAAAGTCCGCTGGAGGATTTGCGTGTCCCGAAATCCCGCAAGAAAACGGACAAGGTCAGAGCGTTAACGGTAGAGGAGCAGGCACGGTTGCTTGATGTGCTGAATAACAACGACATCAATTACTCCGAGATAATGCTGGTTTCTATGTTCACAGGAATGCGCGGCGGAGAGATTTGTGCGCTAAATATCGAGGACATTGATTTTCAAAACAACTGTATCATCGTGAACAAGACCACATCACGCGGCGGCGACAATTCGGTTATCATCAACGAAACGAAAACAGAAGCCGGTATGCGCAAGGTTTTGATTAACAACGATTTGGCAGCTTTTTTGAAGGAGTGTATCGGTGAGAGAACCGGCGGCACATTGTTTGTTTCAAGCAACAACAAGCCGGTCACTACACAGCAGGTCAACTATTATTTTTGGAACACCTTGAAGCAATACGATATTCAAGACAAATCGCTGCAAGGAAAGCTGACCTTCCACTCACTCCGTCATACCTTTGCCACGCGCTGCATCGAAAGCGGCGTACCGCCGAAGGTCTTGCAGAAAATACTCGGTCACAAGGACATCTCTGTTACGATGAACGTGTATTGTGATGTTTTTGAAAAATTTGAAGCCGCTCACCTGAACGCTGTTGACAAGTATATGAAACTGAACAATATCGGATTGGGAAAATCCGAAACAAAAACCGTAAAGGTTGCATAAACAGGGCAAATCGCATTCAAAATCGCAGTCAAGACGCTGCAAGCCACTGTTTAAGCCATTTAAAATGACTCCCGCAACCACTAAGAAACGGCTTAACCGCTAAGGTTTTGCCGTTTTTCTTTTTATGTGAAATTTTATATTTTTGCAGATTCCCCCCGAATTTCCCTCCGATGATGTTTATTTTTGCAATTTTACCCGAAATATTCATAAAAACAGCCTGAGTATCAAAAGCGAATACTCAGGCTGTTTTAATACTTTTGTTATTAAATTAAGATGTAGATAAAGTTTTCAAATTAACTCAGATACGGGTAATTATTTCATCAATAACGAAAGGACTGTATTCTTGATAAATACTTGTTGACCGTGCTGTATATTTTTTATCGCACATTTCAATATCCAAATCCATTTGTAAATCAAGCCATTTTACACCAATCGTATCGTTTTTTGTATCACCGTCTATGTACTGCACAACATCAGAAAGTTCTCTTGTGACAATGCCAACATTCTTAATATGAAGTTTACTTCCACCAATAGGTAGTGATTTAATGTAAACAATATCTCCGAGAGCAACTTCCTTTAACATTTCATAAAAAACAGAAGCATCCTCTTTTTTATATCCAAGATATGCAATTTTTCTATTGATAAAGTCATCAGATATATCAATACTGCCTTGAAGATTTGCTCCAATTCCCCAAACTGCCATTTCTAATTTCTCCTTTTTGATAATATTTTTAACTGCGTGACCACGCATATTTATACATTGAAACTGTACGATATTTTAGATCTCGGTACACATAATATGAAGCAGAATAGTCACCGCTTAAAAGTTGTGCTATATTTTTAGGGGTACTAAAATATGCCCATTCATAATCTGTGTAGTAATTCCCGTAAAAGTCATAATTTTCATAGCTAAACAAAAGTATGCAACCGTTACGCTTTTTACTATTATTATATGTAGTTACCCAACCATTTTCTTGCTCAAAGACAGCAGAAGTTAGCGAACAATCATAAAAAGCATACTCACCAATATAAGTAGTTGCACTTGGAATAGTGATTTCGATTATAGAAGTACATTTTGTAAAAGCATACTTTTGTATTGATTGCAAACTGCTTGGCAAATTAACATCTGAAAGTAATGAACAACCATAAAAAGCATATTCGCCAATATTTACAATGCTGTCAGGTATTGTTATAGCGGTAATATTAGATAACTCCATAAAAGCTTTATCTGCTATTTGTGTTACTGCCTTACCATTATAGGTTGATGGAATTTCTATACTATCAACTTTCTTTGCTCCATTACCTGCTGAAACGCTGTATGTATCATCTGCCAACAAGGTGAATTTTAATATTTCTTCATCCTCTTCGGGGACTCCTCCGCCAATACTTCCTAAATTATCACTTGTTCCGTCTGTATATGTGATAATCAATTCTCCGTTGACAAGTTCCGTTTTGGCTATACCTCTACCATCTTTACCATCAACACCATCTTTGCCGTCAGCACCTTTATCGCCTTTATCTCCCTTATCTCCTTTTTCGCCTTTGATATTTCCAAGATTACATACAGTATTATCAGTCAAAAGAATACTAAGATTTCCGTCTGATGAAAGAGTAACTGATTTAATACCTGTTCCGTCTTTACCGTTAGTACCATTTGAACCGTTCACACCCACAACAACACCAAGATTTTCCGTATTACCGTTTGTGTATGTAAGTATCAGCTCACCATTTGAATTTATTTCAGATTTTGTTATTCCGATTCCATCAGTACCTTTGATATTACCAAGATTAAGAATTGTTCCGTTTGAGAGTTCAACACTTAAAGCTCCCTCCGAAGATACAACTACATTAGCAATACTTGTGCCATCTTTTCCATCAGTACCGTTTCTGCCGTCTACACCATCCGTACCTTTAACAATTCCAAGGTTGGTTGACTGACCATTTGTATATGTAAGTATTAACTCGCCATTTGTGTTTATTTCAGATTTTGTAATACCGAGTCCATCAGCACCTTTAATGTTACCTAATTCAAGATTCACACCACTCGTAAGTTCAACTGTAAGAATTCCTGTATCAGATATTAAAACATTCGATATTCCTACACCATCCTTGCCATCAATACCATTTTTTCCATTTTCGCCATCCTGACCGTCTTTTCCATCAATTCCATTTGTGCCATCCTTGCCTACTACACAACCAAGATTAATACTTGATAAATCAGAAAAAGTAAGTTCAAGCTCACCTGACGTATTAATTGTTACATCTGAGATACCTATACCATCTTTTCCGTCAACACCATTTGTACCGTTAATTCCATCTTTACCGTCTACACCATCTGTACCATTGACACCATCTTTGCCGTTAATTCCGTCCTTACCGTTTTGACCTACAACAACACCAAGGTTGATAAAAGTGTTATCCGAATAAGTAATTACCAGTTCACCTTTTGAATTTATTTCGGATTTTGCTACACCTATACCATCTTTACCGTCAACACCATCTTTTCCGTTTGTACCATCCTTACCATCAATACCATTTGTGCCGTTGACGCCATCTTTTCCATCAGTACCGTTCTTGCCGTCTGTTCCGTCCTTGCCTACTACAGTTCCAAGATTAACAGTTGTACCGTCAGTATAAGTTAAAACGAGTTCACCGTTATCATTGATTGAGGTGTCTTTAACTCCGTTTCCGTCTTTACCGTCAATACCGTTTGTACCATTGACACCATCTTTTCCATCAGTACCGTTCTTACCGTCTGTTCCGTCCTTGCCTACTACAGTTCCAAGATTAACAGTTGTACCGTCAGTATAAGTTAAAACGAGTTCACCGTTATCATTGATTG
>ERZ780198.195-NODE-195-length-70583-cov-16.190775_pt1 | contig 70583 bp, 72 predicted proteins | sample MGYA00510979_ERZ780198 | MGnify/ENA primary metagenome ERZ780198 (study PRJEB29588, sample SAMEA2158039) | human gut metagenome | biome: human gut; feature: human-associated habitat; material: faeces | place: Denmark | collected 2008/2010 ...
TACGAGCCAAAACAAATGTACGGATCAAGCCTAAAACCTGGAAACGAAGATTGCCGGAAGGTGTAGTTTCGGATGTAATCGGATGCTTTACGGTTTATAAAAGTTCTAAGGAGTACCCCGAAGAACTTAGAAAACTCATCGTTGAGAATCCTGAAGACGGTACACGATACATCTTTCTGACGAATAATCTTAATGCATCTGCGGAGTTAATATCATCGCTTTATCGAAACAGATGGAGTGTTGAACTATTCTTCAAATGGATAAAACAACACCTCAGAATTAAGAAGTTTTGGGGAACATCGGAAAACGCTGTACGCATACAAATCTATTGTGCGATAATCACTTACTGCCTAGTAGCAATAGTCCAACACGATATGAAATTAGAACGCAGCATCTATGAAGTTCTCCAAATCCTCGGAATTTCTCTAACCGACAAAACACATCTCTGTGACTTGTTTGACAAATCGAATTTCAAAAATATCAAAGAACGATATGATTCAAGTGAACCGAATTTATTTAATTTTTAACCTTGTCCATTTTTAGTGGACAGTAGTGATATTGGTATTAGATTTATAATAAATTGAATTGTATAATTTATCCATGGACGATTAAATAGTATCGGAATTAATCCAAATAACCATTGTGTAAGCCATATTAGAAGAACCATGGCACCTATTCCTACTATCATGCCCACTATAGCACCTAATTTGTCTTTTTTAAGTGTAAACGGTAAAATTAGAAGCATTAGTGAAAAAATGAATAACCATATAATCCAGAATAGAGAAGAAGATACCGTATGCCAAAACTGATTTCTTGAAATATTATGATTATAGACGTTGTCTTTATTTGTGGTAGATGATTTAGTTTTAAATATTTCTTGATTATCAAATAAATCTACAAACTGTTCTATTACGTTTTTTCTATTAATTAAATCATACTCCATTTTGTCTAATATACTACAGACAATTGTATCTTGACAGAATTCCACTTTTGCTTTTTCGATTTTTAATAGATAGTCAATTTTTTGTGAATTTGTAAATCTATATGAAAATCCTCCTATGTTATCTATCATCAATATAGATAAAACAAGTAATATGGGGATTGTTATTTTTCGTGATATAGATATTTTATCACTTTCAAAAAAATTCCATATTTTAGAAATCAATTCACCCATGATCACAATAAATTTATAGCCGATAATTCCTCTGTCAGCACATTAATACCTTTCTGAGTCATCTCACATCGCACAGTCATGCTCCAGCTCGTTGGTAATGGCCTTATTGATAAAATCATTGATGGTCATACCTGTATTTGCGGCAAACGCAGCTACACGAGCGTGAAGCTCAGAAGGCATGCGCAAATTAAGTTTCCCACTGAACGGTTTTACCGGTTCGACTCCATCCGCTTTGCAACCTTCGAGATAGCTGTCAATCCCTTCTTCAAAATCCTTTCGGAGCTCGTCAATAGTGGTTCCTTCATAAAGAATCAAGACCTTGTTGCCCATTCCTTGTACCTTACCGCAAAGACAATTATCTTCTTTGCTGTATTCCACAGAACCTTTATAACCTTTGTATTCCAAATAATCCATAACTCTTTATATTAAACCGTTATTCTTCAAATGTTGGTAAATCGCTTTCATCATCCACGCTTTCATTATGCTTCCTGGGTGTGGACGATGTATATCTATGTACTGACCAGTTTCTTCGTTCTTGAAACGAATGCGGGAACCGGAAGTTGCTCCTTTGTTGTGCTTGGTGTAACCGAAGTAGCCAAGTAAAGAAAGGGTCTCTTCAAAGGTGAAGTCCTTTGGCAGCTTCTTGAACCGTTCTATCAATTTCTCTTTCGAACCCATTGTGTTTTCGTTTTATGCAAAGGTACTAAATTTGGTACTAAAAACAAAGCCTTTTGCACAAAAAATAGCGATACCATAAAGATACCGCTATTGGAATGTTCTATATTTAATATTTTGAATAAGGGTATTTTGTATTAACCCCGTAATTTTTCTGCCAACAATGTTCTGTTTTTAATCTTTTGCTCCATTGCTCTTTAACGTAGAAAGCTGTTTCTGCTTCTCGATGTCGTTCTTTTGCTTTTCAGCTTGATCCTCCTTGATGGCTTCAATCTCGTCCAGAACAGAATCCACGTTCCCGACAAAGGTAATGGCCCGCTGCTGCGACCAAATCTCCCCGTCTTTGGCCTTGATGGCTGTGTCTATCTTATCTTTGATGTCCTCCAGTCGGTAGGGCTGCATCTGTACGTCCACGTCGATGGTTTCGGAAGCTTCTTCAAGAGTCGTGTTCACGGAACCCAAGGCGGAAACAAGGAAGTTCACCCGTCGTTGCATGAACTCGCCGACCGTTTCATTCAGGTTCTCTACATTCAGGTGCGTGGACATGAATACATAATCAAATGCCACTCCTGATACCGCACTTCCAGCACCTTTCAATGAATCGAAGGAGATACGCGGAGTATTCGTCAGACTATATATCTGGCTGAATAGGGTCTCCGCTTCGTACTTCACCGTTTCGCTCGCTTGGTTCCAAGTGAGATATTGGGCATTCGCTCCCTGCCCGGTAAGCTGGACCACCCGGTTCTTGAACTCACCGGAGAAATTCTGTACGTCGCCAAACAGCATGAGGATAGGGAAGAAGTGGTAGTCGATACAGTCCGCATAATTGGAAAGGAGTTTCTCCAGTCTTACGCGAAGACTCTTGATTTTCTCGCAGTACGCTTCAGGACGGTACATATAAATCACAGGCATCTTCTTGAACCCATGAGCGAACGTACCCTTATCTGTCCAGTTGCTTGTCAACTCCCACTGATAAACCATATCCTTGGTGATGGTCATAAAGCAGGTGATCTCTACGTCGTCCAGGTCTTTCTTCTTGTACTCACGAGAAAGGGCTACCAAATCCCCGTTGTCATTGTAGAAAGGGTAGAGTTTGTCACCTCGGAACGGAGACCAGAGGGCACTTTTCAGACGGTATTCGGGTTTGGACTTTCCGAAAATCTCTGTAACCTTGCGTTTGAGCTTGGCCCAAAAGCCGTCATCTTTCACTACATACCAGTATTCGGCCACTTCCTGCTCGGCCAGCCATGCCCGAACTAGCTTTTTGTTTTGATACTTCAATTTGTTCTTCTTAAATACCTGTTTCAAAGCAGAAAGAAGGCTTTCTTCCGACTGGTCCGGCTGGCAGTCAAGAACAGGCTCTGTACCTACAGTGAAAGCGGTCTGAAGATTCACGATGTCCTGCTCGATGGGCAGGGCGATGCGGTTCGGCTCGACTTCTTTCTTCACAGCTGGTTCGACGTACTCTTTGCCGGTACTCGGGTCGGTTATCCTCTCTTCCGGCTTGGTAGTGATTTTGATTTTAGGATATTTCTCCTCATCAATCACTATCTCGTGTTTGTTCGGGTTCCAGTCATTATACAAGGCATGAGCGTTAGGGAGTTCCGTCTTCCGCCCCTTCTTCAGATAATAGATTTTTCTCTCAATCTCCGGTATAGCTAAAATTTCTTCTATTGTTCTCATATACTAAATCATTTTTCCAGTTTTAAAAAGATAATCCATCTGTGTCCAGCCGCCATGTGCTTCAATACTGATTATTCTCTTTTCAAGTATCTCCTTTGATATTACATCCTTCAAAATCCCATGTCGGTATTCGTATCGTTCATAGTCCAACCAACTAACATCGGGATTATAAATCTCGAACTTACCCCATTCTCCTTTTCTTTCAATAAGGACCAAATTTATAAATTCGCCAACCGTATGAGGTTTATTCAGTTTTACATCGTAATTAGCTGAACAATCACCAAATACTTCTGATGTCTGTATGTATTTTATCATATACTATATTTTAATGTCCAAATACTCCTGAGATGTCTTTAGGTTTCATAATCTTGCCAAGAAGTTCTCCCAAGACATAGTAACGGGCAGCGTCAATCCCGTGGTTATCGTGGTCTTCCGGCTCGTTGATGTAGTTTCCATCCTTATCCTTTGCCCAGACATAATTCCTGAACTCACGTTGAAGGTTGTAGGAGCGTCTGGTAATAAAGATTTCCATCCCTTGCATCTTGTCTATTCCGGCATTGACAGACCCTTGTCCTTTTTCAACTGGGTAAATCTTGATTCCTCCATTATTGATTTCCTGTATCAGCCTCGGATCTGCGCTGTCTGCAATCACCTTCAGGTTCCACGGACGCAAGGTTTTTATGATGTCGCCGGAGAGCAGCCCCGTCCGGTAGTCCACTTCGTCCAGGTAGAGGGCGTTGTCGATGATTCCGCACCGGATGGAAGCCGACGGATCGTTTGTGTAACCAAAATCTTGCCCGATAGCCACCTTCTTGCACCACATCGGGAACTCGTCCACAATGCCCCACTTTTTGAACACGGCACCCTCGGCCACATCTGCCCATCGGCCGATAACGGTATGGGCGTACTTCTCAGGATTATTAGCCTTCATTTCCTTGACTTCATTCAGGAACTCAGGGGAAAGGTTCTCAATGTTGTCGAAGTAGGTAGTATGGATATGAAGGACATTCGGATGGGTGGAAATCTGCACCTGTACACCGTCAATCTCCACCAGTTTGTGGGTGTTCTCAATGAAACGCTTATAGACCCAGTGGTTTGAGTCGGTCGGGTTCATTACGATGATGATTCTGTTCTGGATTCCTTTCTGACGGATAGAAAGCATGATGGTTTCAAACTCCTTTTCCGATACCCATTCCTCTGCTTCGTCCACCACGAAGGTGGTTATACCGTGAATGGATTTCAGCTTGGCCGTCTGTACGCCCGATGATGTTTTGATGCCGCGGAACATGACACACCCGCCACTTCGCAGGTTCTTTACGTCCGTCTTAGTGCTTCTGAAATATTTGGAGTGGCCATCCAGGTCCACCTTTTCCATAAACTCCGGGATGACGGACATGTGGGCGGAAACCATCGTGTAACGGGTATAGAGTATCTGATGGACGATTCTCTTTTCCGGGGATGGGTGGCGCACCTCGAAAAGCAATCGCTCAATGAACGTAGATACATTGAACGACTTACCGCTTCCACGTCCTCCGGTTACAAGAATGATGAACTTGTCCTTGTTGTGGTAGAGCGGCGCATATATTTTCTGGGGTTTAATCTTCACTCTCGTTCTCCTCCATCCATTTGTCTATGTCTATACCATTCTCGCGATGAAGGTCATTTTCTTCATCCTGCCGGCGTTCAACTTTTCTCCACTCTTCGTCATGGTGGTACAGCCAAACAGACATCGCCTGAAGGTTCGGAGCCAGCTCGCTTTCACTCACCTGAAGCTCTTCTTCGCCGGTCAGGTTCCCGTCCTGGTCTTTCAACTTCCTGACAACAGTACTCTTGGTCTTGATACCACCCAAGGCCATAGCAAGGAACTTAGCACGCACAGCTGCGGTGATTGTCGCACGCCCACGCGCTAATACTTCCGACAATTCTCTGTATTGACTTTTCTTTTCACAGAAGGTTTGCGGCCCCAGTCCGAGCGCAAAGGCTATTTCTTTGTCGGTGAACCCCTTTTTGGCATACGTTTCCACCTGGGAAAGAAATTCATTACATGTGTAATCAAACTTAGGTTTTCTTCCCCTGTTGGATTTTATATTTTGAGATTCACGATTGGCCATATCATTCAATCCTTTCTACTTGTTCATCGAATACTTCTCCCTTGATAAACTTGGCGTATGGGTCATAACCGAACCTTTCACAGAAGTCTGCCTTGGCTTCAAATGTATCGAATGAAAGCATCAAGTAAGCATCCATATCCTGAGCCTGTTTCTGTGCCGAATTCTTGACTTGTTGCTTGACTTCCTTCATGTGGGCCACCTTTGCGGCTCTTTCCATCTGTTTGGCGGCTTTCTCGGTTTCCTTCTGCTCGGTGACGGGTGCCATCATGTCCTCCAGTGCGTCTGCAATGGACGTTTCCTCTTCCGTCTGGAGAAGGAAATCGCAGCCTATCATGTTCAGGTCGGCAGCCGTCAGGCCGGCATCCTGGTAGTCAATGTCAGGAACCAGCCGGGCCAGTGCGTCATAGTCCCAAGATCCTTGCGCGTTAGGGTTATTCATCAGGATATTCAACTCTTTCTCCTGCTTTTCGTCCACGTCAATGACATCTACACGGATTCTGTAATCGTTCTCAGGGAATTTCTGCAGCTCATCCATGACTGTTAGACGCTGATGGCCGGACACGACAGTAAGGCCAGTTCGCTTGTTGACTATGATTCCACCAACCAGACCGAACTTCTTAATACCCCGCTTCAATGTCTTACGGGATTCCTCAGACAGTTTCCTGGGGTTATAATCAGCGAAGTGAATGGCGGAACGATTAAGTTCCATCGATTCACTTTTTATGTATTTGCTTAGTTCCATACCTATTGTTTTTGTTTATGCTCCCAAAGGATTCTCTCAGCCATCGGGAACACCTTGTAAATTCTCTGTAAATCCTGGGGGTAGTTCTTCTCCAGCCATAACATGCAATCCAAGTTGAATCCTACGCCTGAACTGGCCTTCAGCGAATATCTGACCGGCTCTGGCAGACCGTTCTGCCTCATGTAAGATAAGATGTCTTTCTGCGTCCAGTCGGCCAAAGGGTAGCACATGCCGTTGTTCTCGTACCCGTTGGCTTCATAGCCTCTCAACATCAGGCGACGGTTCATGCCATCGGCCTTCTTCATGCCCAAGAACGTGTAGTAAAGCCCGTATCTGAGCTGCATGGCCTTGACCACATCGGCCAGTTTCAGTAGCTTCACTTTCGGATTGGGCACACAATACAGGCCACCGCGAAGGATGTAGGTAAGGTTCCAGTGTGGCACCTGAACAAACTCTATCTTCGGATATTTGGCTTTTACCCAGCCGATCCATCGTTCGATATGCTCTAATCCTTTGACGAAGTACATGAATACACAGACAATCCGATCAAACTTGGGGTATATCATGTCAAGTAAAACTAGAGAATCTTTACCCAAAGACAAAAACAGCAAAGCCGCATCCGTTTTCTCACGAATGCGGTCAATGCTGCCGTATGTCCTTTCTTGTAGCGTCATATCAGCCACCGGACATACCCAGTCCTACACGGACGTTGTAATACTGCTGACGGCGGTTGATGAAACGGCCGTTCTGCGACAAACCACCTGTTTCGGTAGTCAAACCTCTACGGCCACCTCGGTAGCCTCCAGTGGAATAAGTGCTCCTGTTTACTCTGACTCAGCTAAAATTTAAAAGTTAGACATTTGTTTCGATCACTCTGCCAAGGTCATAAACAACCTGTGCGGCCAAGTATGTTTCACCTTGGTATTTGTATTCTATCAAATTATGGTTCTCGTCCTCAAACAACTCGATCTTTGCGTCTTTGACTTCGACCAGTGCGCTGGCCCGATCTTTGTTGTAACCTACGAAGAACCGGATGGCATCATAGTGTTTAGGCTGCAGTTCGCCGTCTTTCTCGACACAATAGCCTTCAGCGTCCAGCTGGCAGTATTTCTTCTGTGTGTTGGGTCTGATTTCTCTGAATTCTTGTATTTTCTTACCTGCTATAATCTCGTCAAAGAACTTCTGTTTGATGATAAGAGTTAGTATTTCCATAATCGTGTAAGTTTTAAAATTAGTTGCGGAAACAGGACTCGAACCTGTGACCCCCACCAAGTCAAAGTGGTAAGCTAACCATCTGCTCCATTCCGCGATAGTACCTTTATCACAAAGATACCTAATTATGAAGACAATTTTAAACAACAATTCAACACATACGAAACAATATGCTAATTGTTTGCTAATAAATCCGGGGCGTGCCCATTGATGATACTTTCAACTATCACTTTTGCTTGTTCTATACCATCTTTATAGCCTTTGGCATAGTCCGTCCTTGTAGAAAGGTAGCTTGTATCATTACCCAGCCACTCGATTATTTCTTGTAGGATTTCTTTTTCTTTCATAGCCATCTTAAATTAGAGTAATACACACCATTAATTTTGGTATAATCGCCATACAATCTAACTTCACCCCTGTACATGAGGGCGAATTTTGAATACCCGATGAACGAATTGATAAGTCGATAAACTTCTTGAGTGCCATATCCGTATTTCTTAATAGCAGGATAAACCATTGTTCTGAAAGCGATTTCGCTGTCTGTCATGTCAGCGACAGGATACACATTCAAAACGCCATTGTGAGCGAAATAAACGTCATTCTCGACGAACGGGTGGCAGTTGGCCCTACATATAGACCCATGCGTGGCCAGCCTGAAATGAATGATGCAATCTTCATCGTCACCAACCTCTGACAGGTGGTGTAAGAATGTCCGATAATCCAAACCCTTATGAAAATGATTGGTTGACACAAACCCGTAACCGTTGTGGTTTAGTTTCTTGATTTTGGCAAGAGTGTCCAGACTTGGCATCTGGACACCTTTTGGCTTATAGATAATGCAACACATACTTATTTGATTTTAATCGTGTGAGGCTCATGCAAGAACCTCAGCACGTGATTTGAAAAATGATTTTTCTTTCTTTGTCAAGAAAGGTATTTCGTCGATTGAAGTTACTTCTGAACTCAGTACGTTCTTCTTGGACCAGGCCACCAACTTGGCACAGAAGTTTACCCAGTTAGAAATTTTTTCGAAGTCTGTAGAACCTTGATGCTGTCTGAACTCAATTGTTTGATGGCGAGCATAAGAACAGGCATTCACCTTGAAATATCTGTTACCATTCATTTCATCATAGATATCAGACTTTGTTGTGCACCAAGAAAAGTCTTTGCCTTGAAGAGTTCTGCACCACTGGCTGTTATTGGCACGCCTTGAATTTGCCATAAACGTATCTATTACTCTCTCTAACTTCTGATAGTTCTTGAATACATTTACATAAGCTTCGTCAGACAGATTTTGGGCACCGATGTGGACGTGTAATCCGGTTGAACGGTTTACCTGTGCACCAGCTTCATTCAACGCCTTGCAGCAGTTTTCAAGGCTTTTCATACCTGCTTTACCTGTTAGAACAGGCGACACACATTCGATAGGATTTTCGCCTCTGATAGATGAATCTGAAACGAACTTATAATAGTGGTTGTTATCAACGTGATTGTAACCCTCATACTGAAAAGGCATTGCGTTTCTCATTGCGCTTTCTCTCATAAGGTTGGCAGCGACCAAACATTCAATTTCAACGCCAAAAGTAAACTTGTGTACCTCTCTGACAGGTTTAGGCAGTTCTGAAAGCAGAAGTTCAATCTCATACTTTCTTAAACCTAACTTGATAAAAGCCTCTTTCTTTGCAGCCTTAGAACCTTTCATGTTTTTGATCTCTTGGATTTCTTCGTTCAATGTCTTCATAATCGTGTGTATTTAAATTGTTATTACTTCTTGTTTGATAATGCAAATGTAAGGTATATATATCACACTTCAAAATAATATGTGATATTTATTGTTGTTATTAACACTATTTAGTGATATATATATATCACACTCATACAATATCCATATCTTTGCAAAAAGAAAAAGAATTGATTATGAATAGAATCAAAGAAGTAATTAAAGAACGAGGGTTTACTATAACAAGCCTTGCCGAAAAATTAGGTATCGCACGTGAAAGCCTTTCACGGATGATAGTTTCACCGTCATACCCAACATTAGAAAAGATTGCATCAGCATTAGATGTTCCCATGTGGCAGCTCTTTGCATCCCCGGATGAGGCAGCGAAAGAACTGTCAGGAGATAAGTGTCCCTATTGTGGGAATCCTCTAAGAATCAAAATTGAGAAAGGAGAATAGCCATGACGACAAACGAAATAGACAAACTCAGTCTTGAAAAAGCCCATGCCTTATTTGAAACAGGCGATATAGACAAGGTTGAAGTAGGAACGGTGAAAGGACTTCGTGATATACATCGCTACTTATTTAATGGCTTATATGACTTTGCCGGAAAGGTGCGTACATTGAACATAGCCAAAGGGAACTTCCGCTTTGCCAACTGTCTGTACCTTGACGCAATTCTACCGGTCATAGAGAAGATGCCGGAAACAACTTTTGAGGAAATCATCGCCAAATATGTAGAAATGAATATCGCCCATCCATTTATGGAAGGTAACGGAAGAGCCACACGTATTTGGCTGGATATGATACTGAAAAAACGTATAAAAAAAGTAATAGACTGGCGTAATGTAGATAAAAATCAGTATCTGCAAGCAATGGAACGAAGCCCTATAAATGATTTGGAACTTCGGGTGTTGTTGAAACAAGCATTAACCGACAAAACAGATGACCGAGAAGTAATATTCAAAGGAATCACTCAGTCATACTATTATGAAGGATATGAAGCATAAATACAAAGCCGGAAGCATGACGCTCCGGCTTTTTACTTGATTAGTCCTTTGTTTTTCAACCTTTCTATAATTTGGTTGTAAAGATACTCTATATCTTGACGAAAGTCCTTATACTGCTGATAGATAAAGGAAACATCGGCGATATTGTTCGATATTACACAAGGGGACACATCCGGAAACACACCGGCAATCTCTGCCCGGATTCCGTTCGGTAGCCGGCCGCCGGCCAGCACGCTGGGGGCGAACAGGAACAGCACGATGAAAAGAAACTTCTTCCGCTGGGTAACACTCTCCGGATTGGGTGGGCAAGCCATCCCGGCCAATAATTCTTTGAACCAGGAATAAAGCTCAGGAATGAGTGAAAAGTCGGTTAGGATAGGGGAGGAAAGCTCATTCTCTCTCTCAGATAATCTTGATTTCAGTTCACGTATAGATTTCAACTCCACGATTGATGAAAATTCTTTTGTCATAGCACGATTATTTAAACTGGATTTCTTATATTTGCATCATAATCGTGTGGGGGAGTTGGCTTCTAATCGTGTGGGCTGGCTCCCTTTTTTAATATGCTTTCCCTCCGTGCATAAACGGGCGAAGTTCGTTGTACTTCATCTTCTGCTCGATATGCCAGAAGATGTCGGTTTCTTTCTTTACGCAAAATCCCATGATTTCCATCAAAACTACTCGTAGATAGCTATCGAAGGAATGCGATTCAATGAAATCAGTATTTGTCAAGTTGCAGACCAAGAAGAACATGGATTCCGTAAAAGTCCAGTCAAAGAACCCCTCTGAACATTTCAATTCATCAAGATTGACTTCACCTAAGTCTACTTTTCTCAATCCGGCCAGATCCAGCAGTCGGATGCAGGTGTCGGCAAGTTCTTCCTCGACAGTTCCTTTGATTTGACGCTCGAAGTTTTCCTTAAAGTCAATGCGGTCACAGTATTTGTTGAATGCTTCAATGTCCGCGTGACTTCCTTTTCGGTCCGCTTCCACAGCTTCCATCAGTTCGGATATAACCAGACAAAGGAAATGTTCATCACTCAGGTTTTCTTCATGCCATCCGTGGACTACTGCGCACTGGTAGGCTTTATCTCTCAATTCGTTTAGGTCCATATTTTTCTGGTGTTATTTTTGTATACTTATACTAACTGTATTTCATTATCTTCTGCCATAGCCTCACATATCTTCACTATGTACTCGACATTTTCTTCATTAAGCCATTCCTTGGCAACATTCCACGCAATGCTTTTACTCGCTTTGAAATTATCAAGTCGAATGCTATGATGTGAAAGTCTTCCTTCTGTAGGTTTTAATCCGGCATCATGTAATTCACATAATCCGTCTTTGTAGAAAGTACACCAGTCTCCTTCTTGCTTGGCTTGTATCATCGGTACGGGCATATTAATGACACCCATAATGACTCCTGCATACCATTCAGTTGCAGCAAGCCTGTCTTTATATCCGGATTCGATAAGCTTCAATATATCTTGCGGGGTTCCCAAGCAAGGCGTATGGCATTGCTGCTTGCAATGCTGACATTTGCACTGCACGGGCTTACGGCCGGTCTTCCTGATTATTCGTTGTAGCGGTGTTTCTTTTATAAGTAAGCTCATTTCGTTTCTCCTTTCAGGTATTCAGTATTAAAGTACCCATTTGATATTAACCAGGCAATCATACTTATGATATTCTCATAGATATCGAAATAGTCGTACACTTTTGCAAATTCACGTAAGCCAGCATCCCAATATGAAACGACTGGAGGAATGATTTGTATATGTATCACCTTCCTGAAAAAAAGAGGTATCATTTCCAACAATCGGCTAAGGCTCCATGCCGGATAAAACTCATCTGTCTTGTCTTCGGGAGGATAGTCAACAAAAGCCTTTTGCTGGCTCCAGTCCGTTACAAGCAAACTATCTTCACACCAATACATATCTGCTGTTTCAGGTTTTATCTTCAACGCAAGCAGCTGCTCCGCCTGCTCGCGGGTCGTCGCTATTTGTGATTTAAATTCCATATCTTTCATTTTATAAGTTCAAAATCATATACGAACACAAAAGGATTTGAATGCCATGTTCCCTTACCGCTTACTTTGTCTATTAAGGCTGCGTATGCTTCACGAGGAGAATTAAAGTTACAACTGAATGCAAGATTATCTCCGTCAGACTGTTTTACGTTCTCTATAAAACTATATCTAACATCTTTCCTAATTCCTTCTTTTATGCAATCTTCATAGCTTATGTCTTGAAGACGTTGTATGCGTACGTTTGTGATGCGTATTTGATGTGGCATTTCTGACGCTTTCACAAACATCTTATTGTTAAAGCAAGCAGAACCGCCAAACTTTTTCATCAAATCTTTAGTATCTTTACCGGAATACTTCATGTCATATTCGGCATATACATCGCACATGCTCTGTGCAACCGCTACAATCTCTCCAACCTTAAATCTTGAGGTAGTATCTAATATTGATTGTATTAATTCTTTTGGAGCTTTAGGATGCACTCCTGTTAAAAGTTCAAATTGATGTTGAGTTATATGCGCAATTCTTCTTGTCTGCGTCTTTCTACCTTCTAATACGGCTTTCGTAAGTCCGTACTTGTCATTAAACATTATCTTCTTCATGGCTTTTCTGTTTTATGCCGTGAGCGATTAGGCTTGCCCACGGCTGTTTGATGGATATTGCTTTCATACTTCGGCCAATTTTGAACTGTTCGGATTTTCCGAACGGTTGGTTTCAATATGTTTAACTATCTCGTTTACGGCTTCATTCCACGGAAGTGAGGCCAGATGCTTCATACAGGCATCCCAGCCAACCATGAAGGAACACTCTGCCAAATCTTTAGTCATCGGATTACCACGACTTACTCTCTTTGAATAATCGTATGCCTGTTCTTCTTTCTTACTCATAGTCAGTCCTCCATATTTCCAATTATATCGTCCAAATAAGCCCATTCCTCCACGGCATCCTTCTTACACTCGAAATCGTCACATTCTTCGTCGTCCCACACTTGACATTTCACGTTCCAATACCTGACTCCATAACCATATCCGGTAGCCAGATGGCCTTTGACCAAACAAGGAATTTGTGGATAGATCTCATTTGCATAATCACCGATTGGTTGCGGTACCTCGTCTTTTGTCTTGTGGAATAAAGACTTTCTAAACCATTCAACACCTTCTTTAAAAGCTCGAAATACGACAGCCCTTGAATCGTAATTCACAGCCGCCTTTTCAATATCCTCCTTTTTCATACCTATTCTTCCTTCAACGCTTTCACATATCTTTCCAGCAGATCCTTCATCTTACGGATAGTATCGGTTGGATAGTTTATAATTTGCCAACCATATGTCATTCCATCTCCTTCAGTGAAGAAGACCATCATCATTTCATTTTCAAACTCAATTCTACGTAGTTCACCCTTTTCTTCTCCAATATCAAATAGAGGTAAGTCTTCTTCCAATAGTTCTTCAATTTCCCAGCCTTCCAGCTTGAAATAGTCCATTGTGCCATCGTCCTCTTCAATCTCGGCCAGAAGGCAGTAAATCTCACCGTAGAGCCTGAACCGCTCCAGCATGTCTTGTTTTGTAGTATTCAGTTCCATAAATATAGTTTAATCGTTAATTAATCAATTACGTTTTTATTTAGATTCATTCTACGCAAAAAAGTGGTATTTTTTGCTCAAAATCTTTATTGCTCTGTTTTTCAGATGCTTATAAAGATGTCCTTTTTTATTTGAAATCCCCTTTGTAGCTTCGCAGAAGCAGAAGCGAAACAAGCTTTTTGGGTGAAGTGTGCCATGTTGGCTCGCTAATATAACCGAGGGCTTGCTGATTATGAAAGTTAAAGATTTCATTAAAAAAGCTTCTGTAAGGGTTAAGTATTTCATGTATCAAGAACAGCTTAATGGCTATCCAATTGTAGGTATTATAAAAGACCTATATGACATCATAACACATTTTGCAGGATAAGGAATTGGCCCCGAATTGGGGCCAATTACACCACTTCCAGCAAATCAAATAATGAAGGCGCCAATACTTCCGCTTCTGCTGAACGGCAATAAACCGCACCATCAAGGAAGTATTGCGGGTTCAGTTCTACGCCCCAACCAATGCGGCCTTTCATAATAGCCCTGTATGGTACGGTCATCAGACCGCCGAACGGGTCGAGGACTATATCGCCCGGATTGCTCATCTGCTCGATAACGCGGTCGGCAATGTCAAACTGCATCGGGCAGAGGTGCATCTCCTTCCCCTTACTCCATTGTGAGCCGTTCAGTGTCAGCATCCGGGTGATGTCCGTCCAGACTTCATCGCTCCAGCTTTGTGGCTGCAACAGCATAAAGCCGGAAGGAAGCTTGCCGCGCATTTCCAGCGTCTCTGCCACTCGAACTACATAGTCGAAATCCCATATCTCGTTCAGTGAATAGTTCTTGAACACTTGAAATATTTGGTCAGGCTTCAGAGCGGCCAGTTCTTCAGGAGTGATACCCCTGTTTCCGCTGCTACGGGTAAATCCCGCTGCATCAAGTTGCCAACGAGCACGGCTGTAACCGTCCTGCTTGCTCCAGTGGGTTCCTTTCCATTCTTTCTTGTCCTTCACAACAGGATTGTCTGCATAGGCGTTTGTCCGGTCGGTCTGCGGCTTTCTGAACAGCAGAAGATATTCCGGCATTCCTACGCCCATCTTGGTACCGTCCTTGCATTGTTCTGTCCAACCGAGGCGGTAGGTCTGATTGTTTTCCCTAACCACATCCGTTACGATAGTTTTCATGCCGATGTAGGCAAAACCATGTTTCTGAAAGTGAAGGATGGTATCGAGGTGGAACGGATAAACCGTCTGGCATCCCATACCAGACAAGCCCATCGGTACAATCCTATCCTTTACATGGATGGCGGCAATACGTCCAGGCTGGAGAACTCGGAAGAGATTGGGGGTGAGATAGTCCATCTGTTGAAAGAACTCTTCGTTACTCTCCGAGTGGCCGAAGTCTGCATAGTTCGGCGAATATTCGTATTGCGTTGAGAACGGGATGGATGTCAGGATAAGCCCCACAGAGTTATCCGGGTATTTGTCTTGGTTCCCAAGTTCTGGAACGTTGTCGTTATTCACGATGCGATAACGGTTCCCTTCGATTTCCACTCTTTCTACTCCCATCTTACGGGATAATTGTGCGGCCATTTCTGCGTGCGAAAGACCATATTTCTTTATGATTTCAGTCATTTTCTGTACGAGTTTATTATGATTTGCCCATTTCTTTTCAAGAGCCTTACGGATGTTCCGCTCGGCTTCGGTATATATCAAGTCCACCCTTACGACTTCTGTTTGCAGGAACCGTTGTAGGCGGTGTATGGACTGTATGAAGTCGTTGAACTTGTATCCGATACCCAGATAGATGGCCCAGTGGCAATAACGCTGGAAGTTACATCCCGAACCGGCGATAACAGGTTTTGCTGCCAACTCCTGAACACGTCCGTATGAGAAATCGAGAATGTTCTTTTCCCGTTTCTCGTAGTCTTGCGAGCCATATATGGAAGTTATTCCCGGTATGGCTTTCTCGATGGCATGTCGTTCACTCTCCAGGTCATGCCAGATGATACGGTGTGCATCAGGATCTTCGTTTCTCAGCTCCATCATCTTGTCGATACGGTCTTGCAGGCTTTCCCTTTTCTCCTTGGCCGATTGCTGTAGGCCCAACGCGTCCATCTTGAACATCTGCATCTGCCCGTCCTTCTCAACTTGTGCCTTGCTGTGGTCGGATGGTATCTCATGCCAATGTAAATCAAGTTCAGGAAGAATATACCCCTCATCGTCTGCCGCGTTCCCGGTAATGTCCGATGGTTGGTTGACAAACAACGCCCACGATGACACCCACAACCAAAACTCTTCTTCCTTATGTGGATGTAGCGTCAGGTTGTCCGCGTGTGTGCTGTCTCTCTTGAAGAAGCGTGTCTTTGCCTGTGAAACATCCATGATACCTAAGAAGTCTGCGTATGCTAACAATTCTATATATTCGTTGGGGGAAGGAGTGGCCGTTGCGACAAAACGGAATTTAATTCGTTCAGCACCTCGGCGTACCTGCATCGGCCCGGCGTCACCCGTGAACAGCTTCATAAATTCTCGGAATGTTTTTGTTCCGCCAAGTCCTCGTAGCACTGATGCCTCGTCCAGACTGGCCACTTCAAATAAAGATGGGTCGAGTTTCCCATCACGGATGCTTTCGTAGTTGGTCAGATAAATACCATCACCTTTCATTTCTTCCGGGCGACGGATGAACTTAGGTAACAGGTTTTCTTCCCATCCGAGGATGTTACGTGCATCTTCCACAAATTCCTGACGAACAGAAAGTGGACATACTATCAATCCGCTGCCATGTCCTAACTTGTACAACGTAAGTCTTACAGCCTCTAATTGGGTTACGGTCTTGTGCAGTCCGAATGAAGCGAAACAAGCACGTTTTCCGCCTTCCACCATCCACTTTACCATCAGCCTGTTGTGTGGCTTCATCCGTGGATTGATCTCTTCCATATTGACAGAAAATCCGTAGTTCTCAGCCAACTTTATTTTGCTTTTAAGAAAATCTTTATAAGGTTTCATTTTCAATTTTCTTTGTTTGGTTCCCATCCCTTGGGTATCTTTGCCCACTTTCTGAAGTAGGTATCAAAGCTGTCCATATCGTTGAACATGTCCATCTTGGATTGTTCTTCTATCACCAATGAGGAAAATTCCTTGAAATAAGCATCTGCAGATTGCACAAATCGTGTATGTAGTTGCTTGATTGTTCCCAGCATTAGGCCTCGTTCTCTCATCAAATCTGAGGCTTCTTCTACCAGATTGTTTGCTTCACACAATAGAATTTGTGAGGCGGATAGCAGTTGGTTCAAACGGGCCATAGAGCCGTCTTTCTCCGCGGCTTCTATCAATGTTTTCTTGGGTCTCATAATCGTTTGTCTTTAAATCGTATCTTCAAAAATCCTCTTCGTTCACATTCTCTGAGCATTTCCATGTCTTCTTCGCGAATGTCGCAGGACGTTTCGTGGTTTACACTCATGTAGGAGGAAATACCAAATTTTTCCCGGATGCTTTCGTAGCAATCCTTTTGACGGCCTTTTGCCGTCCAGCAAATAGTGAGGCTCATCTTCGCAGGCTATTTCCTTCAAACTTGACTCGGCGGGTGATGGCAACCAGCCTGTCCATCGTGCGTTCGCCGTATTTCTGGGAGATTTCTTCCAGTGAGAGGTTGGTTGTGAGCATAAGTAGCTTTCCGCGCTTCTCAGCTTCGTCCACAATTTCGCAGAAAGCAAGGCGGCGTTCGCCGTACTTGACGGCCATGCTCTCTGTGCCCACGTCGTCGATGTAGAGGATGTGCTTCTGTTTCACGGTGTCAAGGTCTGCGTTCATCTGCTGGGCGTCGTAGCAGGAGACTATCTTGCGGCAGTAGTGGTTTAGGAGCAGGGGGATAATTTTCCAGCAGATGAGCGACTTGCCGCGCCCGCAGTTTCCGTGACATAATAGCCCCCTTCCACGGTTGTCGGTGAGCCACTGGACTATCTGATCGTATTCGGTGAGCCACTGGGCTTTTCCGCCGGTGAAGTAGTTTAGTCCGCGCCAAAGTACATCCTTGGCGTCTGGAACGGTGATATGCACCTGGTTTGGCATGGGGTTGAAGCCCACTTCTCGCAGGCTGTCGAGGGTTGACTTGAAATCTATTGCTTCCATCGTTCTTCCCATTTTCGTTCTTCAGGAGTGTTATATTTCTCGGTTGAGTTGTCGGTGAGTATCATGCCTGAGGCAGGTTTCTTTTGATATTTGGACTTGGCCTGTGATACAATCTCGTTAAACTTTGAATTGATGTTAGTCACACTGAAATTCTCGAATATCCATCCTTCTCTGATTGAAGATAGCAAGTAGCGTAGGGCATATAGGACTGATTCATCGGATACATCCATCTGTTTCTGCTCTCGCTGGAAACGCAATTTTTGAAGTAATTGGGACATTGCTCCAGCATCTTTGGCTGTCCAATAATATTCGTTTCCGAAAACTTGTCTATAATATTCCTCAAAAGCTAGACGAGCGTTTTTGTTTATACCCTCCCCCTCGGGGGGTGTGGGGGGATTATTATTTTCTTCTACTTTCTTCTTCTTATTGCCCTTTGCTTGCCCCAATTTTTCGTTGGTTGCCCTTAGCTCTGCCCTTATTTCGCCCAAAGCACGTTTCAACTCGCTTATTTCCAGCTCGTTACCTATGCCCTTACATTCGCCCTTATCCCTGCCCTTTGGCGGGTTGTACTCATCGTAATTACATAAGGTTATTACATTCATTCCTTGCAGGTTGTTGGTGGTAATCATTCCTTCTTTTTTTAGCTTAGAGAGAAAGTATCGAACCTTCTTTTCAGACCATTTCCAACGTTTCATCAAAAACGATATTGATGCCGGATATTGACCTCTTGAGTAAGAGATTTCTCGACCTCCGATGAGTTCGCTGTATGCCTTGTCGGTTGCATCAAATCGTGCTGACTGAATCAAGTCGAGCCACGCTTCGCACTCCGAAAACTCCCGGGCTACTTTCCACATTCTATTCGAGAAAAACCTGCGGCTTAGCCTCAAAAAACCTTCATCCATAGTTTTAGAATCTTACGTTAGTCAGTTGCCGCCCCTTGGAATAGACGGCCCATTTCCCGTTGCCGCCGTCCACGAGACGGAGGTCTTTTATTTCTCCGAAGCGTTTGATGTTGCCACAGAGATCAACAATCCAGCCTGCTTCCTTACTGGGGTGCGGGCGGATGGCGCGGCCTACTATCTGATACCACAGAGCGAGCGACATCGTTGGTCGGGCCATAACGATAGTATCAAGTTCTGGGTAATCAAATCCAGTGGTGAGTACACCGACGTTTGCCACCACAGGAATTTTCCCCGCCTTGAATTGCCGGAGAATCATTTCGCGGGTGGCCTTTGGTGTGTCGCCGCTGACGATGGCTGTACCAGGAATGGATTTGGTGAGTTGTTCGGCTTCTTTCAAGAATCGGGTAAAAACCAGTATCCCCTTGCGCTTGCCACCCACCTTGGGATTTAATAGGCGGCGGACAACGCTTACTAGAAAACCGTAAAAGTCGATGCGTTCGTATTCCTTTATGACAGATTTGTCCGTATAGTCGGCGCCGGTTGTGTTAGATTTTAAGTTGAGTTCATTCCAGCCCACGGGGTTCATTGGATAGTAATTGAGCTTTGAAAGATAACCCATATCTAGAAGTGTAGAAATCTGTACCTGGTAGATGACGTAGGAGAAGACACAAGGTCGGGTGCGGGTGATGAATTTTAGCATCGATCCGAAATCGCGGCTCGAACAGAGGCGGTAAGGTGTCGCCGTTAATCCCAGCACCTTGCAGCGTAACATCGTAAGAAATTCCTTGTACATGCCTTCTTTGGGATTGACAAGGTGACATTCGTCGATGATGATGTTGCGGAAGTGCTGAAAGAGTTCGGGGTGATTCTTTACGCTCCCTATTGTGGCGAAGGTTACCCTAGAAATTTCCTTGCGTCCGAATGATGCAGAGTAGATGGAACAGTCTAAAACTCCATACGAACATAGCTTCATGTAGTTCTGTTCAAGTATCTCCTTGCTGGGCTGAAATACCAGTGTATGCCCTTCAAGCCGACTGGCAATATCGGCTATTACTAAACTCTTTCCGGCACCAGTGGGTAGTACCTCGATTGCGTTTCGCTTTTTAGTCTTATCACTGAAGAAACGGATGGCGGCATCACTGGCTTGTTGTTGGTAGTCACGTAGCTTATATGTCATAGTCCTTTTTCTTTAGCAAGTTTATCACCCAAAGCCTTGTAATACTTGGTGAGTTCGATTAATTCAAAGTCGGTCCACTTCCGTGTCTGACCGGCTTTCCATGCCAGCTTGTCGAAACGTTGCTGGCCTATTTTAGCCTTCAGGTTTGTTTCATATCGAATCAGATGATCTGCGCTGAAGCGGTTACACGACCTACATTCTGCATGGGCATTATCCTCGTCAAAGCGTGTGGCCATGTGGCGGCGTGAATGGAAGTGTCCACAATCTGCCTGTTCGAATGGCTTTATCTGGCCGCATGAGATACAGCGGAAATACCCATTCGACATACAATCACGAAGCCGGATATAGCGGCTGAAAACTTTATCGAGTCTGGCTACTAAATCCGGCTTCTTCTTAATCTTGATACCTACCTTGTCGAAGAGTGGAAGGGGTTTTTCTTTCTTTTTTGAGGGTTTATGCTTTATATAATATGGCATAATAAGTTATTTAATGGGCTTATCTCTTAGTATCTTGAAAGTTAAGAAATCGTTGCTATTAGCTAGGTTTTTCGATATTTTTATTATCTCTCTTCCTGATTCATCATTAATTCCAAACTGATGTACTAAAAATTGTACCATTTCTTTGCTTGAAATCGATACATTTTTTTTAATACCCTCCTCGCTTCTGAACTTCAATCCTTTATCTCTTGTGAAAATTAAATGGATTTCGCCAGTGATATTGTCCATTCGAATTCTCAGATGATCGAATTTACCTTCACGTATCATATTAGAAACTTCCATGTTTAACGTAACAGTATAGTTGTTTTTGGTATGATTTAGTGAAAACTCATCAGCTTTCATATATCCACTTCTTTGTGTGGTTTGTCCGAAATCGAAAAATGTAAAATCTTCCATTTTTGTTTTTCTATTTTCTAATGTTTGTAAATCATTGAATAGTGTTCTCATATTCTCTTTGATTTTGGATTCATCGTAGTTCTGTTCCCTTGTAAACCCATTTCGAATACAAACACTTTCCCAATTGTCGTTAAGATCCTCCCAATATGTTTTTTGGTAGAAGCTTTCCCAAGGGAATGCGTATCGAAGAGCCATCAGTGGATGAACATTCTTTTTATATTCCTTTTCACTAAGGTTGGAATACTTATGCGATTCGTATGCTTTTGAGAACATGTTTGATGCTCCATGTCTTCGTAAAAAGCTGTCGAAAATACCAATCTGTTTATTTGTCATATTAATGCTCCTTAATGTACTTCAATCATATATATCCAAATGTTATGATATCAGTTAATCAGACATTTGTTTATCAATATTAAATGTGGGTCTAACGACGGTATTTTCCCCTGTTTTGTCTATAATAACTTTTTGCCCTTTTACGATGACTTCTGTTTGTTCTCCTTCATGACAAGAAGATAGTAGCTGCGTGGCTGTAGGATCTTCAGATGTAGTTATTCCTTCTTCCTTATCGGTGTATTGGTATACATCCATGATAGGCGTTTCGGCTATAGAGGCAATTTGATAGTCGGCCATGGTGCCCTTCATCCCTACGTCCAGTTTCTTTACGGCATCGCGCAAATCGGCTGCTTGTACCAATATTTGAGTAGATATTTTTTTCTCTGCACCGCTCTTTTCATCGAGCGTGATAAAAATAAGCTTGCATTTGAACCAGCGGTCGGCAGCTTCTTCATCACAGGGGAAAAGTTCGCTATAGTTAGCACGTTTGATATCAACTACAGTGAACTCGCCACTAATAAAAGGAGTAATCTCTTCGATGATGCGTGCTTCGGCTTCAGTAAAGCTAAGGGCATCGATTAGATATTTCTCTGTTACTTTTTTATTCATTCCGCTTTCCATCGTTTTCTCATAACGAATGGAGCATCCAAACCAAATATTTTTCATATAAATTCGTTATTACGTTCGATTTCCTGCTGTGCATATACCAGCATTTGTTGTTCGTTGGCGGCAGGCAGGTAGATGCCGGCCACGGATGCGCTCCAGTTTCGGAAACGGTCAATACTCAAAGTCATTTCACCGGTTGTCAGCTCTGCCGAACTTCGCAGATAGGTCACTTCACGTCCCATCTTGTTGACCATCTTACGCTCGAAGAGGTCTCGATTACAGGTTCGTTTATAGAAGTCTATCTTGGCTTCTTCGAGGCTGCACCCGTACTGGCTCCCAAAGAAACCGAGTAGCAGGTGTAGGTAGCTGTTCTGGGCGAGAGTGCGGTTGGGAAGTTTCTTCTTCACTTCGACCACTGCCCGCTCTTGAAATAGTTTGTTGACGTAGGCTTTGAACTTGGGTATGTCGTATTCGTTCTGGAGATTGAAAATGCTCATGGTTTAAAAAGGTAAGTCGTCCTTGGGGTTGCCCGCCGCATCGACGTGTGGCGGGAAGTTTTGTGGCGGGGCGGCTGCCGGTGCCGAAGGTTGAGGGGCGGGGTGGGGCGTTGCGGCCTGTGTTGGTGTCCGGCCTTCAAGCTTGTAACAGCGGATAGAGGTCATACGTTTCAGTTCGCCGTCCTGTGTCTGCCATTGCCGACCTTGGAGAGCGAAAGAAACGGTCACTACATCGCCTATGCAGAAGTGGTCGAGTTCGGCACACTTGTCACCGCTGACCTCCAGCGGCAGGATATTCTCATATTGACTACGTTCGCCCGTGTAGGGGTCATAAGTAGTTGCATCAAGCAGAAATTCACGTTTCAGAAACGGGTCTCCGCCGGTTTTTGATGGTATTTGGACGGTTTGGCCGATGGCCAGCATACGTCCGGTAACTTGGTTTGCCATATCAGTTCGTATAATAATCTTTTATCTGTTGGAAAATCTTTCCTCGTTTCTTGATTTCTTCAATGGCCTGCTCGTCACGATCGATACGCACTTTGCAATACTCGTTGGGTTGGATGTCTCGATTACGGTTAGTCTCGTCGTCATAAGTGGTGACGGACAGGAAAACGAGGTTACAACTACTGAGGTGCGTGCAGAAGAGCTGCTCCTGCACCTGGTAATAATAAGCCTTGTGCTTCTTTCGGACGTATTCTACGAGGGCGCGGTTGTCATGCTTGATAGGCTCGATGAAGTCAAGGTAGTCCGAAAGGTATAGTGTCTTCAATTCGTCGAAGTCTGTCAGCTTACCTTTGTCGATGCGGGCAAAGTCGATGCTACATTTGAACACGTCCATTTCGTCCGAGCGGACAACGTACTGGGCAAAGTAGTTGTCAGGTAAAGTGAGCAGATACCTGTTTTCAAGGATAGCGCCTGTTCTCAGTGCGTCTATTGGGCTAGCGAAGGCATTGTAGTAAGGCTTTACACCGCTTACGAAACGCTGCATCAGGGCGATGTGCGACTTGGTGTCCTTTCCGCTCATAAGGGCGTGAACGTCTCCGCTTCCGATGTACATGGTTTCTGTCATATCTTTCCTTTCTTCTTAAGGTTGTTATATGCCATCTTGAATTGTTCGGCTGTCATGTCTTCTGAGCTGCCAACATTGAAAAAAGAAAGTAAGTTCTGCGTAAAGTTGCTGTCGGTCATCATGTAGTTTACAACGGCATTCTTCACTTCGTCAATCGTGACAGGTGTCTGCGGCTTAGACTTGTTTTCGTCCGGGTCTTCACCGGTGGCAATCTTATAGGCGTTCAGCAGGGCGTATTTGCGGGCGTAAGTTGATGCCTTGCCAAATCCTTTGTCGCCGGGGTCAAGTCCGCGGCCAAAGCTCTCCACGTCAATATATTCCGAAGTGTTATCGAGATTAATAATTCGCAAGGTCATCTTCACAATGTCCACGTAGTTTATTGTCTCACCTCCGCCTTCTTTCACTATACGGACCACTTCGGATTTTACAAGTTCCTGTTTGATTGGGATGCTGATCAGTCCATATTTGGTTTCGGCCTCCTTTACTTCAAGGGTAACATCAATATCCTGTACGGCCTTGTAGGCATAGTTCCCTTTGCCTACGGTCATATTCTTTTCAATATTCTTGATTTCGTTTGATACGAGCTGTATTTTCTCGTACAGGTTCTTCTTTTCTTCCATATCAGTCTATTTTAGTTGCGCATGTTTAATCACATCCCAAGCATTACAGAACCATTTCCCGTTCTGCTTGTTCGTCCGTTTCTCGGCTCTGATAAGCCCTTTGCCCACCAGCTTCATCAGGCGGGATAGGCCTCCCACGATGTCGGCAGCCTGGTCACGACCAAAGGTCTTGTCGTTGAGAACGATTTTCAAAATATCTTCGTTTACCATAGGCGCCTCCTTTACTTGATACACATGATGGAAGTGTAGCCCGGATATTCAGTGGCCGACACGCGGTATTTCACATCCATCTTGTTCTTTAGTTTACCCATCAAGCGAAGGTCTCGGTTGCGGCGCGATGCCTCCAGCTTGATACCGTTGTGTCTCTTCTTGTCGTATGGGACTTTGTAAATGTCCCCTTTCTCGATGCTGTCAAACAGGCGTACTGTCTGATAGTTTTCATCTATTACAATTTCTCTAATCATATCAGTTTGGTTTTAAAATAGGGTGGGTGATACGGGACTTGAACGCCGTGACCTGCGCAATAATTAACCTTATAAACTATGGGAACACACAAAACTTCTGCGCCGCTCTACCTGACTGAGCTAATCACCCTTTTTTAGGTGTATTATCTTCACAGACCACACACCTTGGATTTCACACTAAATTCATCTGAGTTCGTCGTCTTTTCCGAAAAGATCGTCCAGTTCGGCGGATAGAGATTTCTCGTGTTTGCTGGCATACAGGCACGAGAAAGAGAAAATGGTTAGGGACATCCAAAACAGGATGCTGAGGTCAGCAATGGTGACTGCGCATACAATAAATGACACAGCCATGATGGTGGATAATATCTTTGCTTTCATGTTGATTAATGATTAAGAAAACCGCCCTTGCGAGGGTAAGGGGATAGCGGTGCGCACTTCGCGTCCCCCACGGCTTTTGGCAAGGTATGTAGCACTGACCTTTTCTGCGGTTTCCGAGTGAGTTCCCGCCCCAGTTCCGATGTCTATGGCTTTCGCTTTGTTGGGTTACTAGGCTGGTGGGCCTGCGGGTATATATAGTTCTTGCTGGTGCCTGTTCAGTGAAGAACGTGTTTGTAGCCGACCTACGGCCACCTGCAATCGTATAAGTCGTTTTTGTTCTCGCGGTGATTAATGCGCTGCGTTTGCTTCTTGTCAGTCCCTTACTCGCATCCTTTTCACCGTGCCGCTATCGCTACTCAGTCGAACCCCTTTTGCGTCAGGTGTAGCAGTACACCTAAAATTTCCATCATGTCAAAGAACCAATCAAGTAGAACCCTGCCCAGCTCTCGCTGCCGGCTGCCGTTCAATCCGTCAGCAGGGGGTATTTGTTACCAGCATAGGTAAGGCTCGCTGGCTGTCCGCTCGTAGTTCACATGCTTACTTGGGTATATCTCGTCGAGAAGAGTTTCATAGCTGTCTATCTCGGCCGTTATTGCTCGGATGGCCTCGTTCTTTGTGTCGGTATTGAACACTCTGCAAACGGTCTGTTCGTCGGCATTATGGGCGATATTCAAGTCCTTGTAAAGGCTGTCAAGTTCTCGTTCGATTTCGTAGCGTGTCATAGTCATGCGATATTTAAAAGGTTAGCTTTCTTGTAGCATCTGTATTCTTGTCTCTCTGTGTCGAAGTACACTTGGACGGTATCATTCTTTTTTCTGTTGTCACCATTTGTGGCGGGGATCAGGTTTTCTTTCAATGTGCCGTAGGCTTCTCTTACAGAACCATCCACCTTCGTGAAGTAGAACTTTACTATTCTTTGCTTCATTGCAGCTTTCAGCTTCATATTAGCCCAAGCGCATTTCAACGCTTCACTCATTGTAAAGCCATTGCGCTTTACAAACTGCCATGCAAGGCTCATAATCTCGTGTAATACATTTCTTTTCATAATCGTGTGTATTATTAATGTTATTTACTATCTTTGTTACGTATCTTTGTTTCGTACTGCAAATATAGATATAATATCTAATATTGCAATCTATAAATCTAATTATATTTAGATATTAACTCTAATTAACGCAAGAAATGGATTTAAAGAGCAGATTAATTGAATTTATTGAGTACAAAGGTCTGTCAGTGCAGTCTTTTGAAATTCAATGCAACCTTAGTAATGGTGCAGTTTCTAAAATGGGTAATAATACGAGAAGAAGTACAATAGACAAAATATCTAAATCATACCCGGAACTAAACACATCTTGGCTACTCACTGGCGAAGGGAATATGCTATTAAATAATTCTGATTTAATGCCACAAAAGAGTTTCACTGTAGGTGTACCATATTATAATGTAGATTTTATAGGAGGATTTGATCTTGTGCTTAATGACCAAACAACAACACCGGAGTATTTGATTGATTTCAAAAAATACAATGAGGCAACTTGTTGGTGTAATGTTACAGGACATTCGATGGAGCCTGAAATCACTCACGGAGACATTATTGCCTTAAAGAAGATAGAGGACAAATCTTTTCTACCACTGGGAGAGGTATATGCAATAGTGACAACAAACGGAATGAGAACTATTAAAAGATTAGGGCCATCAAGCGATCCTAAATGTTATACTTTGGTTCCAACGAATAAATCTCCGGAATATGGCATTCAGGAACTCCCCAAAAATATGATAGAACATATCTTCCAAGTATTAGGCTGTATGAAAAGATTATAATAATGAGATTCTCCTCATATATTTGGAATTTATATAAGAACTCCCCACAAGGGAGGTCTGCTATATCCGCATTTTCCGACAGGAGAGAGTGGATAGAAGAAGAACGTTTGTTCGAGAAATACAACCCGAAAATTAAAGACGGGTTCAATTCCGAAATGATTTGCGGAATACTGGAGGATTTTTGGTGCTATAAAGTTTCAGAATATGAAGGGGTTGAATTAAACACTCTGGAAGATGCCGGAAAGCTGTATGCGGAAATCATATCAACTGGTCTGATAATAGAATCCGAAAAAATCCTGAAGATTGGAGACTTTGACCGGATGCTGGAGTTTGTACCGTTCTTGTCAATGGAGTTGAACTATATGTTCGGAGAATATTTCTTCCCTTACATGTACATTAACGAGTTCTATCAGCTTACAAGACTTGCGGATTACTTTGAAATCGAATTGCCTCCAATACCTAAGAAGCCTGACTATAAAGCCAGGTGCATGTATTATTGGGAGTTGTGTAAGGTGTTCTACAAGTTCAGGACAGAAAACGGTTTGTCTCCTGAAGAGTTTAGCGCATTCATGTATGACTATGTTCCCAATCTCTTGACAAAAGAAGATAATACTAACATGCCAAAACCATCCGCAGCTTGGTTCATCGGAGGAGTGATTGAAGGATATGGCACGCATTGGACTACCGGATTCTGGCAATCCAACAAAGACACAAAGAGAGGAGACATTCTTATTCACTATGAAACAGCCCCAGTAAGTGCTATTACCTGTTTATGGATAGCACAGACAGACGGAGTCTTAGACCCGTTCTTCCATTATTATAGCAATACTTACGTGGGAGATAAAATCGAAATTACACATATTTCTTTAAAGGAGTTGAAAGCAGACGGATATTTTTCAAATCATCCGCTTGTCAGAAAGAACTTTCAAGGCGTTAACGGATGGCAAGTTACGGGAAAAGATTATTCTGAACTGCTTCGAATGATTGGGGCTAAGGGATTCGACACATCCGTACTTCCCCAGATTTATACCCCTTCATTACCGGAAGGAATCAATGTCGAGAACGAAAGGGATGTTGAAGTGAATCTATTGGAACCGTTGTTGAATGGAATGGGCTGGTATGAGCATAGAGACTACATCCGTCAGTTGCCAATCCATGCAGGAAGAGGACATCGAATTTTCCCGGATTATACACTTCACTATGATAACAAGCCGGATGAAGAAAAAGCAAAGGTGTTGATTGAAGTAAAATATCACATGAAGAATAATCAGGAAATAGAAGCGGCCTTTCTTCAGGCATTCTCATATGCCAAGTTGCTTCTGTCTTCTGTAGTTGTTTTATGCGACAAGGAATGTATTCTTGTATATGATAACAAGAAAGGTTTCAGCAGAAGCCGATATAGAAAGTATTATTGGGAGGATATGAAAAATCCAGATTTGTATAATGAGTTAAAGAACAAACTAAATATCTGAGATGGGAAAATTATTATTCATTTTATTGACTATTTCCTTATCAATGGGATGCTCCAATAATAAGAAAACAAGTCTTGAGGATAAAATTGAAAACGAGTATCAAGAGGCCATTGCAAATCTTGATTCTACAAAATTCGAAGTGTTGGAAGAAGAATTTCTTCCGAAAGTGGCTAATTATTATCTATTATATAAAGGTGTAATCAATAAGGATTCTATATCTCGGTTTGTGCAGAATTTTAGAAACGTTCATTGCGCTCCGGCAAATATCTATCTTTATGACTCAAAAGAGATTTATCCTTTATGTAAACAATACCCGTTAGAAGGAAATGATTATATATTGGTTGCAGACCATTTTATTAGTGAATCTTCTTTTGATTGTCCAAACGAGATATGGTGGTATCCATATCAAGACTCTCTATATAAAAAGTATGGAGGTAGGAATTGGAAGAAAGAACCTATAAAATAATTCCTAGTCTGTTAAGTTGAGATAGAATAGGGAAGGCATTCAAATAGAAAAAACGAACCGAAACTAAATATTTTAAGACTTGTAGTTGATTGATAATTATTCCATTAAGACGATTTTCGTCTTTTTCCTTCTAAGGCGTGGGTCTTGCGTTCGAATCGCAACGGAATCACAAAAAAAGGAAGTCATTAAAACGCTGATAATTACAGGTTTTAAACTTCCTTTTTTTGTTTCTAGACATTCTTTGGAAGATGATAAAAAAGTATTGGCTGTCTCAAAACAGATTGAGGCAGCCAATGTTTTTTGTTTAGTGTAACAGCTTTCAGCTGTTATTTAAATCGTTCTTCTACTGTCGGCCAGTCGATGATACTCCACAGTGCTTGTAGATGGTCGGCACGACGATTCTGATAATCCAGATAGTAGGCATGCTCCCATACGTCGAAGGTGAGCAGGGGCGTGAGGCCCGCACGGAGTGGATTGCTGCCGTTGGCTTCCTTCGTGATGTGCAGTTTGCCATCCTTGTCGGCCGAGAGCCAGGCCCATCCAGAGCCGAAGAGGCTGGTGGCGGCTGCTGTAAATTCTTTCTTGAAGTTGTCGAAACTGCCGAAGTCGCGGCGGATGGCGTCGGCCAGGGGACCTTCGGGTTCGTGACGGGCAGGAGAGGGGGCGAACTGGAGGAAGTAGAACGTGTGGTTCAGTACCTGTCCGGCATTGTTGAACACGGGGCCGTCGGGGGCAGTAGCCACGATTTCTTCGAGCGTTTTGCCTTCGAAAGCCGTACCCGGCACGAGGTTGTTCAGGTTGTTCACATAGGTTTGCAGATGCTTCCCGTAGTGGAAGTCGATAGTGGCCTGACTGATTACAGGTTCCAATGCGTTGTGGGCATAAGGAAGTGTGGGCATGTTAAACATCATAAGTGCTGTGATTAATGTGATTAGTGTCATACGTAGTATTTTAAAAGGTTGATTTTTTGTCCTTGATAACAAAGATACGGAGAATGCTTTGTAATAACAACACTTCGGCAGGAGAAATGTTCGTGGCTTTTCCATATCTTTGCATTATCTTTGCATCGCATTATATAATAAGGAAAAAACAGACTGATGATGTCCGACTATATCAACGAACTGAACGAGAGTCAGCGGGCCGCTGTGCTCTACAACGACGGTCCCTCACTCGTGATAGCGGGGGCGGGCTCGGGGAAGACCCGCGTGCTGACTTACAAGATAGCCTGGCTGCTGGAGAACGGCTACCAGCCGTGGAACATCCTGGCCCTGACCTTTACGAACAAGGCGGCGCGCGAGATGAAAACGCGCATCGGACGGCAGGTGGGCCCCGAACGGGCACGCTGGTTGTGGATGGGAACGTTCCACAGCCTCTTCCTGCGCATCCTGCATGCCGAAGCCGATGTGCTGGGCTTCACGCATCAGTTCACCATCTATGACACGGCCGACAGCAAGAGCCTGATACGCTCCATTGTCAAGGAGATGCAACTCGACGAGAAGGTTTATAAGCCGGGGCTGATCCAGTCGCGCATCTCCAACGCGAAGAACCACCTCGTGTCGCCTGCCGACTATGCCCGCAACAAGGAAGCGTATGAGTACGACTGCGCGGCCAAGGTGCCCGCCCTGCGCGACGTGTACCGTCGCTACTGGGAGCGTTGCCGCCAGGCCGACGCGATGGACTTCGACGACCTGCTGTTCTATACCTTCCTGCTCTTCCGCGACCATCCCGACGTGCTGGCCCGCTACCAAGAGCAGTTCCGCTACATCCTCGTGGACGAGTATCAGGACACGAACGTGGCCCAGCACAGCATCGTGCTCCAGCTGGCCAAGAACCACCAGCACGTCTGCGTGGTGGGCGACGACGCGCAGAGCATCTACTCCTTCCGTGGGGCCGACATCGACAATATCCTCTACTTCACCAAGACCTATCCCGGCACACGCGTCTTTAAGCTGGAGCAGAACTACCGCTCCACGCAGACTATCGTGTCCGCCGCCAACAGCCTGATCAGCAAGAACCAGCGGCAGATACACAAGGATGTGTTTTCCGAGAAAGACCTCGGCGAGCCCATCGGTGTCCTCCAGGCTTACAGCGACGTGGAGGAGGGCGAGATGGTGGTGAACAAGATAGCCGCCCTGCGCCGCCAGTCGGGCTATGGATATGCCGACTTTGCCGTGCTCTACCGCACCAATGCCCAGAGCCGCATCTTCGAGGAGGCCCTGCGCAAGCGCAACATGCCCTACCGCATCTACGGCGGCCTGTCCTTCTACCAGCGCAAGGAAATCAAGGACGTGATAGCCTACTTCCGCCTCGTGGCCAATCCCAACGACGAGGAAGCCTTCAAGCGTGTCATCAACTATCCGGCCCGCGGCATCGGCGACACGACGGTGGGCAAGATTGTGGCCGCGGCTACGGTGAACAACGTCAGCCTGTGGACCGTCCTCTGCGAGCCGTTGACCTACGGCCTGAACTTCAACAAGGGCACGGCGGGCAAGCTTCAGGGCTTCTGCGACCTGATAGCTTCCTTTATGGAAGACCTGGGGCGGAAGAATGCCAGCGAGCTGGGCGAGGACATCGTGCGGCAGGCGGGCATCATCAACGATGTCTGCCAGGACAACTCGCCCGAAAACCTCAGCCGGAAGGAGAACATCGAGGAACTGATGAACGGCCTGAAGGACTTCTGCGCCGAGCGGCTGGAGGAGGGCAACGAACGCATCGCCCTGGGCGACTTCCTCTCCGAAGTGTCGCTGCTTACCGACCAGGACTCGGACAAGGACGACGACGGCGAGAAAATAACGCTGATGACCGTCCATTCGGCCAAGGGGTTGGAATTCTGCAACGTCTTCGTGGTGGGGCTGGAGGAGAACCTTTTTCCCAGCGCGATGGCAGGTGACTCGCCCCGTGCCCTCGAGGAGGAGCGCCGCCTGTTCTATGTGGCCATCACCCGAGCCGAGGAACACTGTTTCCTGTCCTACGCCAAGACGCGCATGCGCTACGGCAAGACCGAGTTCGGCAGTCCCAGCCGCTTCCTGCACGACATCGACGCCCGCTACCTGAGCCTGCCGCAGAACTCCCTGTTGGGCCGGCGGGTGGACGAGGGAGCCGAACGCTTCCGCCGTTCGTCGGACGACCTGTTCCATTCCGCCGCGCGTCCCCAGTATGGTACATCGGCTTCATCGCCCGCAGGCGAACGGAAATTCTCGCGCGAACCGCTCATTGCGCCCACCGTGCCCCGCAAGCTGAAGCGGGTGGAGGCCGTGACGGGTGCCGCTCCGGCTCCGTCGGGTGGAGAAGGCCTGCAGGCAGGGCAACTGATCGAGCACGAACGCTTCGGCCGCGGCGAGGTGCTGCGGGTGGAAGGCGCTGGCGACAACGCCAAGGCCACCATCCGCTTCGAACATGCGGGCGAGAAACAACTGCTCTTGCGCTTTGCCCGCTTCAAGGTCATCGGATGAGCCGTGGAAAAGCATTGCTTCTTTGGGAGGAAAACATTGCTTTCTTTACCCGAAAACATTGCTTTCTTTGAGGCAAAATATTGCCTGGTTTCTGACGGCAGAGGGCCGCTTTCGGGCGGAATAAATGAATGGTTTGAATAGCAATAATAGAAATGTTTTACAAGAATATTAATTAAAGACAGATACATGATAGACTTTACCCTTTTCCCTTCTCCCTGCTACATTATGGAAGAAGAGTTGTTGCGCAAGAACCTGACGCTCATCAAGAGCGTGGCCGACCGTGCGGGTGTGGAAATCATCCTCGCCTTCAAGTCGTTTGCCATGTGGCGCTCGTTCCCTATCTTCCGCGAATACATCGAACACTCCACGGCCAGTTCCGTCTACGAGGCGCGTCTGGCGCTCGAGGAGTTCGGAAGCAAGGCGCATACCTATTCGCCAGCCTATACCGAAGCCGACTTTCCTGAAATCATGCGTTGCAGCAGCCATATCACGTTCAACTCCCTGTCGCAGTTCCATCGTTTCTATCCGATGGTGGAGGCAGAAGGGAGCGGCATCTCGTGCGGCATCCGCGTGAACCCCGAGTATTCGGAGGTGGAGACCGAACTCTACAATCCCTGCGCTCCCGGCACCCGCTTCGGCGTGATGGCCGAGCAGCTGCCCGACCGCCTGCCGCAGGGCATTGAGGGGTTCCACTGCCATTGCCATTGCGAATCGTCGTCCTACGAGCTGGAGCGCACGCTGGTGCACCTGGAAGAGAAGTTTGCCCGCTGGTTCCCCCAGCTGAAGTGGCTCAATCTGGGCGGTGGTCACTTGATGACCCGCAAGGACTACGACGTGGAGCACCTCATCGGCTTGCTACAGGGCCTTAGGAAGCGTTATCCCAACCTGCGCATCATTCTTGAACCTGGCTCGGCCTTCACGTGGCAGACGGGCGTATTGACGTCCGAGGTGGTGGACATCGTGGAGAACCGTGGCATCCGCACCGCTATTCTGAACGTGAGCTTCACTTGCCACATGCCCGACTGTCTGGAGATGCCTTACCAGCCTGCCGTTCGCGGTGCACAGATGGGGAAGGAAGGGCCATATGTTTATCGTCTGGGCGGCAATTCCTGCCTGAGCGGTGACTATATGGGCGACTGGAGTTTCGACCACGAACTGCAGATTGGCGAGCGGATTGTATTTGAAGACATGATCCATTACACCACCGTCAAGACCAATATGTTCAACGGAATCCACCATCCGGCCATCGGAATGTGGACCCAAAAGGGCGAGACCAAGGTTTTCAAACAATTTTCTTACGAAGATTATCGTGACAGAATGAGCTGATAATCAAAAAGCTGCCTTTCAGCTTGAAATTATTTGGCAAAAAAAGTAGCTGGAATGTTTGCAGGTTTGCAGAAAATACCTACCTTTGCAACCGCAAACGCGGAAATAGCTCAGTTGGTAGAGCACAACCTTGCCAAGGTTGGGGTCGCGAGTTCGAGTCTCGTTTTCCGCTCCATTGAAATGATTGCAACAAACCAATGCCCAGGTGGCGGAATTGGTAGACGCGCACGTTTCAGGTGCGTGTGTCGAGAGGCATGCAGGTTCGAGTCCTGTTCTGGGCACCAGGTTTTGTAATCGGTTCTTTGAAAGTTTGAAATGTTTGGAGAGATGGCGGAATTGGTAGACGCGCTACTTTGAGGGGGTAGTGACAATTATGTCGTGGGAGTTCGAGTCTCCTTCTCTTCACGCATCTTGAAAATTGCGGAAATAGCTCAGTTGGTAGAGCACAACCTTGCCAAGGTTGGGGTCGCGAGTTCGAGTCTCGTTTTCCGCTCTAAAGTAAAGATTGCCGAGACAAATGCCCAGGTGGCGGAATTGGTAGACGCGCACGTTTCAGGTGCGTGTGTCGAGAGGCATGCAGGTTCGAGTCCTGTTCTGGGCACACAGATTTTAAGTTAGGCAATTGCGGAAATAGCTCAGTTGGTAGAGCACAACCTTGCCAAGGTTGGGGTCGCGAGTTCGAGTCTCGTTTTCCGCTCATAGAAAGAGGTCTGATTTTTATCGGACCTCTTTTTTGTTTTCTTAAAGTTGACGTTTGTAATGCTGAAGTTGACGTTTGTAGTACTGGAACTGACCTTATTTTGGCAATACATTTTAATAACTGAAAAGGGGAAGGTAGCCTCACGGCCGTCTTCCCCTTGCTTATTTAAAACAACCAATAAAAGAAATTTATTTTCTTTCTTATCGGATAAACAGCAGCTCTCTGTATTTGGGTAATGTCCACATCTGGTTGTCGACAATCAATTCGAGCTTGTCGATGTGGTAGCGTATCTCTTCCATCATTGGTACGATGTAGTCGTGGTAGGCCACTGCTTTGGCACGCTCATTATCTAGTTTATTAGCTACTTTGCGTGCTTCAATCATGGCGTCAACGTGTTCCTTGATAAAGGCGGTGCGATCGGCAATCTCTTCGATGAGTTCTAGGTTTTTGGCCGATAATTTGGTTGCCTTCTCTTTAGGGAAGAGTCCGTTCATCTTGTAGACGTTGTCTACCAGTTCTGTTTGGTACTGGGTGGCAACGGGGATGATGTGGTTCATAGCCAGGTCGCCCAGTACACGTGCCTCAATCTGAATTTTCTTGGTATACATTTCCCACTTTACTTCGTTGCGAGCTTCCAGTTCCTTGCGTGTCATGACGCCTGTCTTTTCGAACATGGCGATGCTGTCTTCCTTCAGATAATTGTCGAAAATGACGGGCACACTCGTTTCGCAGTCCAGTCCGCGGCGGGCGGCTTCGGCTTTCCATTCATCACTGTATCCATTGCCATCAAAATGGATGGGCTTGCAGATCTTGAGATCTCGGCGGATGACGTCGAGAATGGCCGATACTTTGTCTTCACCCTGCTCGATGAGGGCGTCTACGTCGCGCTTGAAGTCAGTCAGCTGCTCGGCCAAGGCTGCGTTGAGGGCTATCATGGCGCTGGCACAGTTGGCTTCCGAACCGACGGCACGGAACTCGAAGCGGTTGCCAGTAAAGGCGAAAGGACTGGTGCGGTTGCGGTCGGTGTTGTCGATGAGCAGCTCGGGAATTTGTGGAATATCCAGCTTCATCCCCTGTTTGCCGCTCAGGCTGATGAGTTCGTCCTTGTCGCTTTCTTCGATGTGGGCCAGTACTTGTGAAAGTTGTTTGCCGAGGAAGGAAGAAATGATTGCGGGCGGTGCCTCGTTGGCGCCCAGACGGTGTGCATTAGTGGCACTGGAGATGCTGGCCTTCAGCAGGCCGTTGTGGCGGTAGACAGCCATCAGCGTATTCACGATGAAGGTGATGAAGCGCAGGTTCTCTTCGGCTGTCTTTCCTGGAGCCATGAGTAATACACCCGTATCGGTACCCAATGACCAGTTGTTGTGCTTTCCGCTACCGTTAACGCCCTTGAAGGGTTTCTCGTGAAGCAGGACACGGAAACCATGGTTGCGTGCAATCTTACGCATCAAAGCCATGATGAGCATATTGTGGTCTACGGCCAGATTACATTCCTCGTAAATGGGGGCCAACTCAAATTGGTTGGGAGCCACTTCGTTGTGACGTGTCTTGACGGGAATACCCAGCTTTAAGGCTTCAATTTCGAGTTCCTTCATGAAGGCAGCCACACGCGGGGGAATGGCACCGAAGTAATGATCTTCCAACTGTTGGTTCTTTGCTGAGTCGTGGCCAGTCAGCGTACGTCCGGTCATCAGCAGGTCGGGGCGGGCGGCGTAGAGACCTTCATCCACGAGGAAGTATTCTTGTTCCCAACCCAAATAGGCATTTACTTTCTTTACTTCGGGGTCGAAGTAATGGCAGACGTCGGTAGCTGCTTTATTGACGGCACGCAGGGCTTTCAAAAGCGGTGCCTTGTAGTCGAGAGATTCGCCTGTGTAAGCAATGAAGATGGTAGGGATACACAGGGTATCGTCCACGATGAAAGCGGGTGAAGAGGGGTCCCAAGCCGAGTAGCCGCGTGCCTCGAAGGTATTGCGGATACCGCCGTTGGGGAAACTGGAGGCGTCAGGCTCCTGCTGTACGAGCAGCTTACCGGTGAATTCCTCCATCATGCCGCCCTTACCGTCGTGTTCTACGAAGGCATCGTGCTTCTCGGCCGTACCTTCGGTCAGCGGGTGGAACCAGTGGGTGTAGTGAGTGGCTCCCATTTCGATGGCCCATTTCTTCATGCCTGCGGCCACTTCGTCAGCAATGCTACGGTCCAGTGGCGCACCATTGTCGATGACGTCCACCAGTTTGGCATATACTTTACTGGGTAAATAACGGAACATTTTTTCCTTGTTGAACACATATTTGCCGAAGTATTCCGACGGACGTTCCTTAGGGATTTCTACAGGAACGGGCTTCTTCTTGAAGGCCGTTTCCACTACTCTGAATCTCAGTTTTGACATAATCTTTTTTCTTTATTGGTTTGAATATGAGTATTGTTTTATCTTTTGTTAGTTCCGCTGACAACTTTCATTGATTATCAGTGTTTGTTGATCAGTGGGGCTTGTTGACTTTAGTTGTAGGCCGATTCTCCGTGTTCGTAGATGTCGAGTCCTTCTTCTTCGACACGTGCCGGAACGCGTAGGCCGTGTATCTTGTTGAGTACGGTGAAGATGATGTATCCCATCAAGGCTGCCCATGCTCCTACGACCAAAGTTCCGAACAGCTGGGCTCCGAAGAAACCCCAGCCTGCTCCATAAAAGACTCCTTCGCTGGTGGAGAACAGACCGGTCAGTACGGTGCCCGTAAATCCGCAGACGCCGTGTACGGAACTGGCACCGACGGGGTCGTCAATCTTCAGGACTTTGTCGATAAACTCTACAGCATAAATCATCAGTACGCCACAAATAAGTCCGATGATAGCTGCACCTCCTGCTGATACACAGTCACAACCGGCTGTAACTCCTACAAGACCTGCCAAGATACCGTTCAGTGTGAGTGAGAGTGATGGTTTGCGATATTTGATCCAGCTGGTGACGAGGGCGGCAAAACCTCCGGCACAGGCAGCCAGGTTGGTTGTCAGGAAGACGTGTGAGATCGCGATCTGATCAGCGGTTGTAGAGGCGGCCAGTTGGGAACCGGGGTTAAAGCCGAACCATCCGAACCACAGGATAAAAACACCTAGGGCAGCTATGGTGAGGTTGTGGCCGGGGATAGCTTTGGAATTGCCGTCCTTGCCATACTTTCCGATGCGTGGTCCGAGGATAGCGGCGCCTACGAGAGCTATCCAACCTCCTACAGAGTGAACCACTGTAGAACCTGCAAAGTCATGGAATGTGGTACCGAAAACGTCCATCATGAAAGAATCGATTTCACCGTTTGTCAGCCAGCCTCCTCCCCAGGTCCAGTGGCCTGAGATGGGATAGATCAGTACGCTGATGGCGATGGTATAGACCACGTACATAGAGAATTTAGTGCGTTCGGCCATGGCACCCGACACAATGGTGGCCGATGTGGCACAGAACACAGTCTGAAAGATCAGGAAACCTTCGCGTGGCAACTGGGTGTCGAGGAACGAGATATCGAAGAAGTGAGGCACACCCACGAAACCTCCGGCTCCAAACATCAGACCAAAGCCGATGAACCAGAAGAGTAGGGAGCCTAACATGAAATCGACGAAGTTTTTCATCAAGATGTTACCTGTGTTTTTGGTGCGGGTGAAGCCGGCTTCGACCAGGGCGAAACCCGGCTGCATGAAGAATACAAGCATGGCGGCCAGCAGCATCCAGACAGTGTCTATACCAGTGGCCATTTCGGCCAGCGTGTCTGCCGTAGCGGTTGCGTTCGCTTCCTCGGCAAAAGCTGTTGTACCCGTCAACAGTAAGGATATAAGGAGGGCTGTACGCAGTCTCGGAAGGCTGCGGATAATGAGAGTTTTCATACGTCTGTGAGTTTTATTTTTCTTGTTCTGCGTTAAATAATGCGATGTCGCCACGTTCGGCGGTGCGGATGCGTATGGCGTCCTCGATGGGAACGATGAAGATACGTCCGTCGCCTATTTCGCCTGTCCATGCGGCATTCTGGATGGCCTTTACGGTCTTTTCTACGTTCTTGTCGCGTACCACGATGGAGACGAGGATACGTTCGATGGAACTGGTGTCGTACATCACGCCGCGATAGATGCGGGCCTGTCTGGATTTGCCGATTCCTCTTACGTCGTAGTAGGAGAACCATTCGATGTCCGCTTCGAGGAGGGCTTCCTTCACATCCTTGAACTTGGTTTTGCGGATAATTGCTTCAATCTTTTTCATACCTTTCTTATCTTTATCTTTTTACCTGTTTGTGTTTATAAGCTCAGTCCGAATACGAAGTAGGCACCTTGTGTGTAGGGGTTGAACGTCACCTGGGCAAACAGCGGAAGTGAAAACTTCGATGTAATCGGAATTTCCTTGGCTGCGGCCAGTGTGAGGTTCGTCACGTTGAACTTGTCGGCATAGAGTCCTTCCCATGGAGTGAGTCCCACTTCGGCTGTCCAGTCCAGACCTCCCAATTTGAAGGGGGCTGTCAGAGCGATGTAAGTGGAGTAGGAACGCTTGCCGTCGGCGTTGCAATAATCGTTGCCGGCAAAGTTGGTGTTCCAGGCTATTCCCATCACGCCGAAGTCATAGGCAAGGGTCCCTTCGAACACATGCTGTGTGTTGTGGGCACCGTACTTGAAGTAGCCTTTCTGAAGGTCTGCGTCCGAGGGGAAGAACCAATAGTCAGTGACGGCAGCGCTGAATCCCTTGTGCGAGTAGCCCAGAGTGAAGTCCAGTTCCTTGGTGTCTTTGCGGTCGATGCCGACGGATCCCCAGGCGGCCAGTGATAATCCTTTATAGCCTACCGAAAGGTTGGGCTGGATGCTGACTCCTCCACAATCGGTACCTCGCCAGATGTAGCTGCTGACAATGTCGGCGCCTGCCGAGGCTTCTATCTTATCCTGTGCCGTGAGGGCCGTGGACGTACTTGTCGTGACAAGTGTCATGATGAGTACTCTTTTTGCATTGATCCTTGTTTTCATTTGCTTATACCTATTAAAGATGATAACTGATGGGCCGGGTGATCAGGCCGGCGGCTATTGTCTCAAGTCAGTGCACTTTCCTGTTTCCTTTTTTACCTTATTTCCCTTTTTTCTCTTTTCTTCTTTTTCATGCCAGCCATTTGCGGATACGCCGCATGGCTTCTTCACAGTCTTCGTGGGTGCCAAAGGCGGTCAGACGGAGAAATCCTTCGCCACTGGGGCCGAAGCCTACGCCGGGCGTGCCCACCACGTTGGCTTCGTAGAGCATTTGTTCGAAGAAGCGCCAGGAACCGATACCATTCGGCGTCTTTAGCCAGAGGTAAGGGGCGTTGACACCTCCGTACACTTTCAGGCCGGCGGCCTCCAGGCTCTTCCGCATGGTGGCGGCGTTCTGCATATAATAGTCGATGTTGGCTTTCACCTGCTGCTTGCCTTCGGGCGTGTAGATGGCTTCGGCGGCACGCTGGGTGATGTAGCTCGTACCGTTGAATTTGGTACACTGGCGGCGGTTCCACAACTGGTTCAGCGGGATGCGTTCGCCTTCCAGCGTGGCGGCGGTCAGTTCCTTGGGCACCACGGTGTAGCCGCAGCGGACACCGGTGAAGCCTGCTGTCTTCGAGAAGCTGCGGATTTCGATGGCCACTTTCTTGGCGCCACGTATCTCGTAGATGGAGTGGGGCACATTGTCTTCGTGGATATAGGCCTCGTAGGCGGCGTCGAAGACGATGAGCGTATCGTTGGCCAGGGCGTAGTCCACCCATTTCTTCAACTGTTCGTGTGTCAGGGTGGTGCCGGTGGGGTTGTTGGGGTAGCACAGGTAGATGAGGTCTACGCGGTGCTTGGGCAGTTCAGGCACAAAGCCGTTCTCTTCCGTACAGGGCAGGTAGGTGACGTTGCTCCACGTGCCGCCTTCCTCCAGCACGCCAGCTCGTCCGCACATGATGTTGCTGTCCACGTAGACCGGATAGACGGGGTCGGTGATGGCCATGCTGTTGTCCCAGCGCAGCAGTTCGCCGATGCTTCCCGTGTCGCTCTTGGCGCCGTCGTTGATGAAGATTTCGGCGGGCGAGAGGTGGACGCCGCGTGGGGCGAAGTCGTTCTTCAGGATGGCTTCGATGAGGAAGTCGTAGCCCTGTTCGGGGCCGTAGCCGCGGAAGGTCTTCGCGTCTGCCATCTCGTCCACGGCCTTGTGCATGGCTTCGATGCAGGCGGGTGGCAAGGGGCGGGTGACGTCGCCGATACCCAGGCGGATGACGTCCTGTTTGGGATGGGTGATCTTGAACGAGTTCACCTTCTTGGCGATGTCGGAGAAGAGGTAGCTGCCGGGCAGCTTCAGGAAATGTTCGTTTACTAATGCCATATTGTTGTTCTTTTATTGGGTTGTTCTTGGGTTGTTTGTTGTTTCTTATTCGGTGGTCAGTTCTATTTCGCCGTCGAAGACTTTTACGGCGCCACCGGTCATGTAGACGTGACCGTCGGACTCGCGCCATTCGATGGTCACCTCGCCGCCGTCCATGACGACGGTCGCGGTGCGTTCCGTCAGGCGGACGAGTGAGGCGGCTACGGCGGTAGCGCAGGCTCCCGTGCCGCAGGCCTGCGTGATGCCCGAACCGCGCTCCCAGACGCGCATCCGTATGCGTCCGCCGGAGAGGATTTGAGCAAACTCCACGTTGATGCCGCCGGGAAACTGGGGATGCCGTTCGAGGCGGGGGCCGATGGCGGCCAGGTCGACGGCCTCCACGTCGGGCACGAAGAGCACCAGGTGCGGATTGCCCATCGACACGAACTGTCCGTGGCGGAAACCGTAGCCGTCGCCCAAGTCTACCGTCCGCAGGTCGCGGGGAGCGCCCATGTCTACGGTCACCGTGGCGATGCGTCCGTCGGGGCCCGGATGGAGGACGAGGGTCTTGATGCCGGAGAGAGTGTCCAGGGTGACGGTGGTCCGGTCGGTCAGGCCCTCGTCGTAGACGTACTTGCCGATGCAACGGGAGGCGTTGCCGCACATGCGGGCCTCGGAGCCGTCGGCGTTGAAGATGCGCATGCTGAAGTCGGCCACGTCCGAGCGGCCTATCAGCACCAGCCCGTCGCTGCCGATGCCCGTGTGTGGGCGGCTCCATGCCACGGAGAGTTCGCCGGGGTTCTGGAGCGGGTTGCGGGTGGCGTCTACATAGATGTAGTCGTTGCCGGCTCCGTGCATCTTCGTAAAGCGTATCTTTTGTGTCATTATGTTTATCTTTAATCTGTTTGTCTTTTCTATTTGCTTTTGTTTGATGCAAAATTATGAATTTATGTAATATGTTGTATTGTTTTGGATGGCTTTATGTATAAATAGTATGCGTAACTTACGATTTGAAATTACAGAGGCCGTAAATCTTTCAATCTGTAACGTGTTTTGGAAGAGGCAGGGCGGTTTTGTCAGAAATGGCTTCAAAAGAAAGGGAGGCTCCGGCGATGGAGACCTCCCTTTCGGCCCTGTTCAATAGGCTTGTTCATGCACGCCTGCCACGGCGCGGCCGCTGGGGTCGTTCAGGTTGCGGAACGAGGCGTCCCAGGCCAGGGCTTCGGCGGTGGAGCAGGCCACGCTGGGCACGCTGGGCACGCTCCGGGCGGCCGACGCGCTGGGGAAGTGCTCTTCGAAGATGCTGCGGTAGTAGTATTCTTCCTTGTTCTGCGGCGGGGTGATGGGGAATCGTTCTGCCGCATGCGCCATCTGCTCGTCGGTGACGGCTGCTGCAGTCACTTCTTTGAGGGTGTCGATCCAGCTGTAGCCCACTCCGTCGGAAAATTGCTCTTTCTGTCGCCAAGCGACGCTCTCTGGGAGCATGTCGGCAAAGGCTTCGCGGACTATGCGTTTCTCGATGGTTTTGCCGGGACACATCTTGGATTCCGGATTGAGCCGCATCGCAACGTCAAGAAATTCTTTGTCGAGAAACGGCACGCGTCCTTCAACGCCCCATGCCGACAGCGACTTGTTGGCACGCAGACAGTCGTAGAGGTGCAGCTTTGACAGCTTGCGCACGGTCTCTTCATGAAATGCGCGAGCGTCGGGTGCTTTGTGGAAGTAAAGGTAGCCTCCAAACACCTCGTCGGCGCCTTCGCCGCTGAGCACCATCTTTATGCCCATGCTCTTGATTACGCGGGCGAGCAGATACATCGGCGTGGAGGCGCGAACGGTGGTGACATCGTAGGTCTCGATGAAATATATCGCATCGCGCACGGCGTCGAGACCCTCCTGGATAGTGTAGTTGATTTCGTGGTGCACAGTGCCTATATAGTCTGCCACTTCACGGGCTTTTGCCAAATCGGGCGCGCCTTTCAATCCTACGGCAAAAGAGTGGAGTTGAGGCCACCATGCCTCTTTCTTGTCGTCGGTCTCGATGCGGCGTGCGGCAAATTTTTTGGCAATGGCGGAAATTACCGAACTGTCGAGTCCTCCGGAAAGCAGCACACCGTAGGGCACGTCGCTCATCAGCTGCCGTCTGACGGCGTCTTCAAGGGCGTCGTGCAGGGCTTTTACATCGGCGGTGTTGTCTTTGACGGCGTCGTAGCTCATCCAGTCGCGTTTATACCAGCGGACCATCTTGCCTTCGCTGCCGCGGTAGTAATGTCCTGGCAAAAATGGCTCATACTCGTCGCAGAAGCCTTCAAGGGCTTTGAGCTCGCTGGCGCAGTACACGCGCCCTTCGTTGTCATGGCCAATGTAGAGCGGAATCACGCCTATGGGGTCGCGGGCAATGAGGAAATCATCGGTTTCCTCATCATACAGTGCGAAGGCGAAGATGCCGTTGAGGTCTTCGAGAAAGTCGATGCCTTTGTCGCGGTAGAGCGCAAGGATTACCTCGCAGTCAGACCCTGTGGCAAAGTCGTATTTGCCTTCGTAGCGCTGGCGGATGTCGCGGTGGTTGTAAATCTCGCCGTTGACTGCAAGAATCTGCTTGCGGTCGGGGGAGAACAATGGTTGGCCGCCGCTTTCGGGGTCGACGATTGAAAGACGTTCGTGGGCGAGAATGGCAGACTTGCCGCAATAGATGCCGCTCCAGTCAGGACCGCGGTGGCGTATTTTTTTTGACATTGCCAATGCCTTGGGACGCAATGCCGAAACGTCGCTCTTGATGTTGAAGATTGCTGCTATACCACACATGATAGTATCGTTTTTTTTAGACTTGTTTGGTTTTAAGATATTTGTCGATGTCGGCTGCCGCTTGGCGTCCGGCGGCAATGCACCGCACCACAAGACTTGCCCCTGTGGCTGCGTCGCCTGCCACAAACACGTTGTCGGGCAATTCGGGTTGCTGGGGCTTAAGAAATCCCATGGCGAGCAACACAAGGTCAGCGTCGATGACTTCCTTTTTGCCGGTGGGTTTCATCAGCGGGCGTCCGCCTTCGGGGTTTGGCGTCCATTCCACTTCCTCCACCTCCACTCCGGTGACATTGTTGTCCTTGCCGATGAATCTGGTCGACGACAGACACCACCTTCGCTCGCAGCCTTCCTCATGGCTCGAACTTGTGCGCAGCACTTGCGGCCACTGTGGCCATGGGGTGGCTGGGTTGTTGCCTACTGGAGGCTTCGGCATGATTTCAATCTGCGTCACAGCCACGGCGCCTTGACGGATGCTCGTGCCTATGCAGTCGCTGCCGGTGTCGCCTCCGCCGATTACCAGCACTCGCTTGCCTTTTGCCGTCACCCGCTCGTCGGCTGAGAATGTCTGTCCGGCAAGCACCCGGTTTTGTTGGCTCAGCAGGTCGAGCGCGAAATGCACACCGTTGAGGTCGCGTCCGGGAATGTTGAGGTCGCGCGCCTGGGGGGTGCCTGTGCAGACGGCATAGGCATCGAATCCCTTGGGAAGATTGAGGATGTCGATGTCGGCATTCACCTCAAAAGTTATGCCTTCTGCCTTCATCACATCGACGCGGCGGTCTATGATGGCTTTGTTGAGCTTGAAATTGGGAATGCCGAAGCGGAGCAGCCCTCCAACAGCCTCGCGGCGTTCGAACACGGTGACGTCGTAGCCGCGGCGGTTCAATTGGTTGGCTGTTGCCAGTCCGGCGGGACCGCTGCCCACTACCGCCACTTTTTTGCCGTTGCGTTGATACTGCCGCGGCACCACATATCCTTCGCGGAATGCTGTCTCGGCAATTGCGCCCTCGTCTTCGCGGATGGTGACAGGAGCGTCGACGGCAAGTTTAAGCACACAGCTCTTCTCGCACAGGGCTGGGCATATGCGTCCGGTGAATTCCGGAAAATCGTTGGTCAGCGACAGTATTTCATAAGCCTCGTGCCAGTTGCCTCTGTAGATGGCGTCTTGAAATTCCGGAGGGCGGTTGCCAAGCGGACATGCCCAGTGGCAGAACGGCACGCCGCAGTCCATGCAGCGGGATGCCTGCAGGCGGCGTTCGGATGTGTTGAGGGTTTGTTCCACTTCTCCGAAGTCACGGATACGGTCGTGGATGGGGCGATAGCCCGCCTCCTGGCGTGGTACGGTAAGAAAAGCCTTAGGATTACCCATATATGTTGTTTCGTTTTATCGGTTGGGGAAATAAGTTAATAGTCACGCTGCACTTCGGCGATTTTCTGTTGTAGTTTGAGCATCTGTTCCTCGGCAAGCACCCGCTTGTATTCGATAGGTGTCACCTGTATGAAGTCGTCGACATACCGGTTCCATTCATCAAGCATCTGGCGTGCCAGCGCCGAGCCGGTGTAGCGGTAGTGCTGACGAATGAGCTCGTGCAGCTCCTTGCGTGCCGAGGAGTCTTCGATGAGCGAGAGTTCAACCATCTCCATGTTGCAGAAGTAGTCAAACTTGCGGTCGGGATCCCAAACGTATGCCACGCCGCCGCTCATGCCGGCTGCGAAATTGCGTCCGGTTGCTCCGAGCACCACAACGCGTCCGCCGGTCATATATTCGCAACAGTGGTCGCCGACACCTTCAACAACGGCAATGGCACCTGAATTGCGCACGGCAAAACGTTCGCCGACACGGCCGTTGATATAAACCTCGCCGCTTGTGGCTCCATAAAGGAGCGTGTTGCCGGCAATGGTGTTTTTCTCTGCCGCGAAATGGCTTCTGACTGGGGGTGCCACGGCGATGCGTCCGCCGCTGAGTCCTTTGCCGAGATAGTCGTTGGCCTCGCCCTCAAGCTTGAAGCTTATGCCATGGGCGAGAAATGCTCCGAAGCTTTGTCCGGCAGAGCCTTTGAATCTGACGGAAATGCTCTCGTCGGGCAGACCCTCGTTGCCGAATTTGTCGGCAATCAATCCCGACAGCATCGCGCCTACAGCGCGGTCGGTGTTGGCGATTGCATATTCGAGCGACACTTCTTTGCCGTCGCTGATAGCTGGATCGGAGGCTGTTATGATTGTGCGGTCGAGCACGCTGTCGATGTCGTGCATCTGCGCTTCAGTGTGGCGTATGCTTGCGTCTCCGCTTTCTTTATGCAGCAGGCGGGAGAAGTCGAGCAGCTCTGACTTCTGGCTGACAGCTTTGTCTATCTCAATCAAATCGGTGCGGCCTATGATGTCGTTGAATTTCCGAAATCCCATCTCTGCAAGATATTCACGCACCTCTTCGGCGAGAAAACGGAAATAGTTGACCACGTGGTCGGCATGTCCGCGGAAGTGTGCCCTCAGTTCAGGATTCTGTGTGGCAACGCCCATAGGACATGTGTTTGAGTGGCATTTGCGCATCATCACGCATCCCAATACGATAAGCACTGTCGTGCCGAATCCAAATTCCTCGGCGCCGAGCAACGCCATGCTCACGATGTCGTGTCCGGTTTTCATTTGGCCGTCGGTCTGAAGGCGCACTTTGCCGCGCAGCCCGTTGCGCACGAGCGTCTGCTGCGTCTCGCTCAGACCAATCTCAGGCGAGATTCCGGCATACCGCATCGATGAAGCCGGCGACGCTCCTGTGCCTCCCTCGGCTCCTGAGATTACAATCAGGTCGGCCTTTGCCTTTGCCACACCCGCCGCGATGGTGCCGACACCGCTTTCCGCCACGAGTTTCACGCTGATGGCTGCGCGCGGATTGACATTCTTAAGGTCGAAAATCAGTTGCGCGAGGTCTTCGATTGAGTAAATGTCGTGGTGCGGTGGCGGAGAGATGAGTGAGATGCCTGGAATGGAGTGGCGTGTGCGGGCAATCACCTCATTGACTTTGAATCCGGGCAATTGTCCTCCCTCGCCGGGTTTCGCTCCCTGTGCCACCTTTATTTGAATCTCCTCGGCGTTGACCAGATATTCCGTTGTGACACCGAAGCGGCCGGAGGCAATCTGCTTTGTCTTGCTCGACAGCGACACTCCGTCGACCGCCTCGTGGAAGCGGCTGCTGTCCTCGCCGCCTTCGCCCGTATTGCTGCGTGCGCCGAGTCGGTTCATTGCCAGGGCAAGCGCCTCGTGGGCTTCCTTGCTGATGGCTCCAAACGACATTGCTCCAGTTACGAAATGCTTTACAATTTCTTCTACCGGCTCCACTTCGTCAATCGGAATCGGATTTTTCTTGAACGTGAAGAAGTCGCGCAGAAATATCGGTTCTGCTTTGTGGTCGGCGGCTGTGAATTCTTTGAATTTATTGTAGTTGCCTTGACGGGTGGCAAGCTGCAGCAGTGCAATCGTTTCAGGATTCCAGGCGTGGCGCTCGCCGTCTTTGCGATATGAGAACTGCCCGATGTTTGGCAGAATCTCGTCTTCGTCTTTAATGGAGAAGCCATCATCGTGGAAATGCGTGTAGCTGTCGGCGATTTCCTTCAGGCGGATACCTCCGATGGACGATGTCTGTGTCCCGAAATAGTTGCGCAGCAGCTCATCGCTGACTCCTACAGCCTCGAAAATCTTTGCTCCGCGGTAGGAACGGATGGTGCTGATGCCCATCTTGCTCATTATTTTGTAGAGACCCTTGCAAAGAGCCTTGATGTAGTTGCTTTCAGCCGTTTCGTAGTTCATCTGCACATCGCCGCGCTTCACCAGGTCGTCGAGCACGGCGAATGCCATATAAGGGTTGATGGCGCTTGCTCCATAGCCAAGCAGCAGTGCGGCATGCATCACTTCCCTGATCTCTCCGCTCTTGACGATAAGAGCGGTCTGCACACGTTTCTGCACCGAAATCAGATGATGGTGCACAGCACTCACCGCCAGCAACGACGGAATTGCCACATGGTCGCGGTCGACGCCCTCGTCGGTCAGTATTATGTAGTTCACACCGTCGTCGACCGATGCCTCGGCGCGGCGGCACAGCTCATAGATGGCTTCCTGCAGCCCGGCGGTGCCTTTTGCCGCATCAAACAGCATTGGCAGCTTCACGGTGTTGAATCCCTTGTATCGGATATTGCAGAGAATGTCGAGCTGGGTGTTGGTCAGCACGGGGTGGGGCAGACGCACCATCTTGCAGTGCGACTCGCTTGGCAAAAGGATGTTCATGCCCACAGCGCCGATATATTCTGTCAGCGACATCACCAGCTGTTCGCGGATTGGGTCTATGGCGGGGTTGGTCACCTGTGCAAACTGCTGACGGAAGTAGTTGAACAGCAGTTGCGGACGGCTGCTCAACACGGCAAGCGGCGTGTCGTTGCCCATAGAGGCAGTAGACTCCGACCCGTTCACGCACATAGGCTTTATGGTGCGTTCCACGTCTTCGCGCGTGAATCCGAAAGCACGCAGCTTTCTGCCGAAGAGACTGACGGCATTGTCCACTTTGCGTCCGCTGCGTAGCGTGTGCAGCTCGATGCGGTTTGTCGACAGCCATTGTCGGTATGGGCGTGCGGCGGCAAGCTGCGCTTTCAGTTCGCCGTCATAGTATATCTTGCCTTCCTGTGTGTCGACAAGCAGAATTTTGCCAGGTTGCAGACGTCCTTTTTCTTCGATGTCGGCAGGTTCGATGTCGATTACTCCAGCCTCGCTCGCAACCACCATCATACCGCCTTTCGTAATCAGATAGCGTGCCGGACGCAGACCGTTGCGGTCGAGCATTCCGCCGGCATAACGCCCATCGCTGAAAAGAAGTGCCGCCGGTCCGTCCCACGGTTCCATAAGGATGGAGTGGTATTCATAAAACGCTTTCAAATCCTCGCTGATAGGATTCTTGTCGTTGAACGACTCCGGCACGAGCATTGCCATGGCGTGCGGCAGACTTAGTCCCGACATTACGAAGAATTCCAGCACATTGTCGAGCGAGGCGGAGTCGCTCATGCCCGGTTGGATGATTGGACGTATGTCCTTGACGTTGCCCAACGCCGGCGTCGACAGCACGCTTTCTCTTGCCTCCATCCAGGCGCGGTTGCCGCGGATGGTGTTGATCTCGCCGTTATGCGCCAGCAGACGGAACGGCTGTGCCAAACTCCAGGTTGGAAACGTGTTGGTGCTGAAGCGGGAGTGCACCAACGCCAGCCCGCTTGTGAAATATGGTTGTGTGAGGTCTTTGAAATACTCGCGCACTTGGGTTGACGAGAGCATACCCTTATAAATGATGTTCTTGCTTGACAGCGACACTATATAGAAGTCCTTGTCGTCGATGCGGCGCTCGATGCGTTTGCGCACAAGATATAACGTGCGCTCAAAAGTGTCGGTGTCGGCAACTCCGGTAATGAAAATCTGCTTTATGTCGGGTTCTGTGTCGCGGGCGTCTTTGCCGAGAATCTCTGAGCGTACGGGCACATTGCGCATGTGCATCAACTGCAGTCCCTCACGCTCCACTTCTTCAATCACGATTCCCATAATTGCGGCTTGGTGTTTCTCGTCTTTTGGCAGAAACACCAGTCCAGTGCCGTATTTGCCTTTCTCCGGCACTGGAATGCCTTGAAGAAGAATGAATTCGTGTGGAATCTGAATCATAATCCCGGCGCCGTCGCCTGTCTTGTTGTCGGCACCCTCTGCGCCGCGGTGCTTCATGTTTTCAAGCACTGTCAGGGCCGCATCGACCAGTTCGTGGGATTTGTCACCATTGATGTTGACGAGCATGCCCACACCGCATGCATCGTGTTCGTAGGAAGAGTCATACAGCCCCAAGGGCTGGTGACTTGGATAGTCTTTTTGGTCTATCTTCTTGGAAAAAAGATTGTTTTTGTTTAAATTTTCTTTCATAATCCCGCTTTTTTCTCTTCTTTACTTACATTTTGACTGCAAAGATATGGAAAAACATCAAACCTGCAAACTAAATGTGACAAAAATAGCCGTTGTTGTGGAAAAAAGTTTTGTAAATAAGTTGAAAATAGCAAAATGAAAGCGAATATGACCAAAATGTGACATAACAGTCAGGGCTGCTGCGTGCGGATGATTGTTTTATTGAAAGATAGGCAGCGGTTCGGCAAAACATTTTCAAACAAGTTTGAATCTTTTTCACTCACCTTGCACTACTTTCAATAAAATAGGCTGCGGTTTGGCAAAACATTTTCAAACAAGTTTGAATGTTTTTCACTCACCTTGCACTATCTTTGCAGTTGATAAAACAACAACCGGATGAAACCAAATTTTTTGAAGGGGCTTCTTAGGCGAGTGCTTGTGTTGCTCCGTTACATTTGGCGCGGCTGCGTCAAAATGTGGAATTGGTATCGGCGCACTTACAAGCAGGCGCGTTGGTATGGAAAAGTGGGTATTGTGTGTGCCACGGTGGTGGTGTCGTTTGTCCTTTATTTGATATTGGTCGACATCAATTTCTTGTGGCTTTTCGGAAAATCGCCGAGCTTATATGACATAGCCCATCCCAAACAAGATGAAGCGTCGATTGTCTACAGTGCCGACGGCAAGGTGCTCGGACGTTACTATCGCGAGAACCGTATCCCTGTTGAATATGACGAGATTTCGCCAATGCTCATCAACGCGTTGGTGTCGACGGAGGATGAGCGTTTCTATTCCCACCACGGCATAGATTTTCAGGGTGTGGCGGCTGCGATGAAGGATATGGCTGTGCACCACGAGGCGCGTGGAGCGAGCACGATTACTCAGCAGCTGGTCAAGAATATGTTCCGCACACGCACGGAGTATTCCACCGGACTCACTGGATTTATACCTGGCGTGCGTCTGTTGGTGATGAAGACTAAGGAATGGGTGACGGCTGTCAAACTGGAGATGTTCTATACAAAAAAGGAGATTCTGACGATGTATCTCAACACGGTGGATTTCGGTAGCAATGCTTTCGGCATCCGCACGGCGGCGAAGACTTATTTCAACACGACGCCGATGAAGCTGAAGACGGAGGAGTCGGCTGTGCTTGTCGGTATGCTGAAGGCCACTACGACCTACAATCCGCGTCTTAATCCGAAGAATTCAAAGAGCCGCCGCAATGTGGTGTTGAGCAACTTGTTGCGCAAGAAGTTTCTTACGCACGAGGAGTATGACTCGCTGAGCGAGCTGCCGATAGAATTGAAATATACGCCTGTGAGGCCGACCGACGGCAAGGCACCGTATTTCCGCGACGTGCTTGCCGAGGAGCTGCAGAATGGATGGTGCAAGGACAATGACAAGGATCTCTATGGCGACGGACTGCGCATCTACACGACCATCGACTCGCGTATGCAGAAGTATGCCGAGGAGGCTGTGATGAAGCACATGCAGCAGGTGCAGCGCAATTTCAAGTCTGACTGGGGCAATGAGAATCCGTGGCGCGACGAGAACCGCGAGGAGAAGAAGGGATTTATTGAGGACATCGCCAAAAGAACTGACTACTACAAGCAGTTGTCGGCACGTTATCCCGACGACCCTGATTCGGTGAATTATTATATGAATCTGCCTCACCGCGTGAAGTTGTTTGACTACAATGCTCCCGACCAGGTGCGCACGGAGATGATGAGTGCGATGGACTCCATCAGGTATATGGTGAAGTTCCTGCATTGCGCATTTGTGGCGATGGAGCCTGAAACGGGCGCTGTCAAGGCCTGGGTCGGTGATATTGACTATAATCATTGGCAATATGACAAGGTGACCGCTGAGCGTCAGCCGGGATCCACATTCAAACTGTGTGTCTACACAGCCGCGATGGAGGCTGGACTCGGCCCGTGCGACGACCGTGTGGACGAGTGGAAGCAGTATGACGCTTTCGACAAAGACGGCAAGCCGACGAAGTGGACTCCGCGCAATGCCAACGGATACTATACCGGCGGAGCGATGTCGCTGAAGCACGCGTTCTCTAATTCAATCAACTCGGTGGCTGTCTCGGTGGCGCATGAGGTGGGCTTGAACCGCGTTGCCGACGTGGCTCATAAACTGGGCATCACCTCTCCGATAAAAGAAACTCCGGCAATGCCGCTCGGCACGGAGGATGTCACTCTGCTCGAACTGGTCGACGCCTACTGCACGGTGATGAACAAGGGCAGGCACAACGTGCCGGAATTTGTCACCCGCATCGAGGACAAAGACGGCAAGGTGCTTTATGTGGCTGAACCGAAAAACGAGCAGGCAATCAGCGAGGAGTCGGCTTTCTTGATGCAGCAGATGCTGCTGGCTGGTATGACGGAGCCGGGAGGCACGTCGCAAGCCTTGTGGAGCTACGACATCCATCATTTCGACACCAATTTCGGAGGCAAGACAGGCACTACGTCAAACAACAGTGACGGCTGGTATGTGGGCGTGACGAAAAACCTTGTTGCCGGATGCTGGTGTGGAGGAGAATACCGCAGCGTGCATTTCCGCAGCGGACGGATGGGGCAGGGTAGCCACACGGCGCTGCCTGCGTTTGGCTATTTTATGGAGAAAGTGCTGCGCGACCCGCAATTGGCTGCGAAATATCGTGGAAAGATTTCCGACAAGCCGTGGCCCGGTCTGAGGGTCGACGACCGCCCGTACAACTGTCAGGGCTATGTGGCGCCTTCCGACACTACTGATGTTGACAGCACCGGTGTTGATGACATTGATATGCCCGAGGAAGAAATCGAGCTTGACAACAACGGCAATGAAATTCCGTCGGAACCGGCACAGGGCAATATTTGACGGAACAGTATAAAAACAATAACCGCGGAGGGCATAGGCTTTCCGCGGTTGTTGTTTGTGAGTGTTGCTGATTAGTATTGTTCCTTCTCGTTGGGGAAATCAGAGGTCTTCACGTCCTCGATGTATTTTGCCACAGCGTCGGTGATGATTGTGCCCACATCAGCGTAGCGGCGCAGGAAGCGAGGCGAGAATCCCTTGTTGATGCCGAGCATGTCGTGCATCACGAGCACCTGTCCGTCGACACCGCCTCCGGCACCGATGCCGATGATAGGAATTTCAAGTATTTCTGCCACTTTTTTTGCCAATGTGGCGGGGATTTTCTCAAGCACGATTGCAAAGCATCCAATCTCCTGCAGCAGTTTGGCGTCTTCGATAAGTTTGTTTGCCTCAGCCTCTTCGCGGGCACGCACGGTGTATGACCCGAATTTGTTGATTGACTGTGGTGTCAGTCCGAGGTGACCCATCACGGGAATGCCGGCGCACAGGATGCGCTCAATCGACTCGCGCACTTCGGCGCCGCCCTCGAGCTTCACGCAGTCGGCATGTGTTTCCTTCATGATGCGGATGGCCGAAGCCAAAGCCTCTTTAGAGTTGCCCTGGTATGTTCCGAAAGGCATGTCTACAACCACGAGCGCGCGGTTCACGCCACGCATCACCGACTTGCCGTGATAAATCATCTGGTCGAGCGTCATCGGCAGAGTGGTCACGTTTCCAGCCATCACGTTGCTGGCGGAGTCGCCCACGAGAATCACGTCCATTCCAGCCTCGTCGATGAGTTTCGCCATCGAGAAATCGTAGGCTGTAAGCATAGATATTTTTTCTCCGCGCTGCTTCATTTCGAGCAGGCGGCGAGTAGTCACTTTCCGTTTGTCTTCTGTGTAAGTTGACATAATCAATTAGTTTTTAAATTTAATCGGCTGCAAAGTTACGTCTTTTAAACGACAAAAGGAAAAAAAGGTGCTGCCCACATCTGAAAATCGCTGAAATGTGCCAAATTTGCAAATAAAACATAAAAATCTGTGATATTATGATTGTACACGAACAGCTTTCTTTTCAGGATGCATTGTCGCTTGCCACAAAGCGAATTTTTGAAACAAAGGGACGCTCCCGCCGGTCTGAGTTTTGGTGGGCTATGCTGGTTGCCTATTTCATATCAAATTTCCTTCCTCCGTTTTGGCTTGTGACCATACCTATATCAATCAGACGGTTGCACGACACGGGACGCAGCGGATGGTGGATGTTTTTCCCAGTAGTGGCCACAATCATTATTGTCTCAATGTGTGTCTCGGATGTTCTTAGCTTTATGACGATGGATGATTTTGAGGACACCATTACTCCGTTTGTGGTATTTGGCAAGTATATATTTTTCTGTGGCATAGTTTCTGTATATCAGATTGTGATGATAATATTCTTTTGCCAGGACAGTGCGGAGGGCGAAAATCGCTACGGAGCGTCGCCGAAATATGAGGAAGAGCCTCCATGTGTCCCTCCGGAAGAAAGAAAAGAATAATGCTTTATGGACATTGAGCAAGTCAGGGAATACGCTTTGTCTTTGTTTGGTGTGACTGAGGATCAGCCGTTTGGCGATGACGTTGTCACCTTTCGTGTTGAGGGCAAGATTTTTCTGTGCCTTTGGCTGGGTGGAAGTCGGCTTGGCATGAATGGTGAGAATCCGCGGTTTGCATGTAAACTGACTCCGGAGAGAAACGAGGCGTTGCGCGAGCAATATGCGGCGGTGACCCCAGCATTTCATTGGAACAAGAAGCATTGGAGCGACGTGTATTATGGGCAACTTGCCGCAGAAACTGTAACGGAGTGGATAAAAGAGTCGTATGAGCTTATAGTCAGCAAGTTGCCAAAGGCGGTGAGAGCAAAATATCAGTAACATTATATTCAGAATGAAAGCATATACATACATAGAGAAGGGCAAGTTTGCCTTGATTGACAAGCCTAAACCAGAGCTACAGGAAGCGACAGACGCCATTGTTCGTGTGACTCTCGGCAGCATCTGTTCAAGCGACCTGCATATAAAGCACGGGAGTGTGCCGAGAGCGGTGCCGGGCATCACTGTCGGCCATGAGATGGTCGGCGTGGTGGAAGCAGTAGGCGCCGACGTGAAAGGCGTGAAGGTAGGCGACCGTGTGACCGTCAACGTGGAAACCTTCTGCGGTGAGTGCTTCTACTGCAGGCACGGCTATGTCAACAACTGCACATCTCCTCATGGCGGATGGGCTCTCGGCTGCCGTATCGACGGAGGACAGACGGAATATGTGCGTGTGCCGTTGGCGTCGCAGGGCTTGAACCGCATTCCCGACAGCGTGACCGACGAGCAGGCTCTGTTTGTTGGCGATGTGCTTGCCACGGGATTCTGGGCGGCTCGCATAAGTGAGATTACGCCCGACGACACGGTGCTGATTGTCGGTGCCGGACCTACGGGCATCTGCACGTTGATCTGTGCGATGCTGAAGCGCCCGAAGCGCATCATCGTGTGTGAGCCGTCGGAAGAGCGGCGGGCTTTTGTCAAGGAGCATTATCCCGACGTGCTGCTGACCACGCCGGATGCCTGCGAGGAGTTTGTGAAGCAACACAGTGACCATGGCGGCGCCGACAGGGTGCTGGAAGTGGCTGGCGCAAAGGATACGTTCCAGTTGGCATGGCGCTGTGCGCGGCCTAATGCCATTGTTACGGTCGTGGCGCTTTATGACGCTCCGCAGGTGCTACCGTTGCCCGATATGTATGGCAAGAACCTGACGTTCAAGACCGGCGGTGTTGACGGTTGCGACTGCGAGGAAGTGCTCAGTCTCATTGAGCAGGGGAAAATCGACACCACTCCGCTTATCACGCATCGCTTCCCGCTTGACAGAATAGAGGAGGCATACCGTATATTTGAGAACAAGGAAGACGGCGTAATCAAGATTGCCGTCTATAATTGATACCTTTAAGGTTATTAACCATTGAGTTGCACATTAAATGATTTTCTAACTAAATGAAAAAAACGAACATGAAAAATTTCCTGACATTACTCATCGCTATGCTTTTGCTGCTTCCGACGGCCATGCATGGAGCCGGCAAGAAGGTGGTAACATCTATCGACATCACTATTCCGTTGCCCAAAGACGGTATGGGTATCGAGGATGGCGAGCAGATACAAATCACCGCAGCCAAGACAGCGTATGGCGACCTGGTTCAGCAAGGCATCGCGTCGGTCTTCAGCATTTTATGGGAAGGCGAGTTCAACAGAAAAAATTCCGATTCTCCCAAGTTTCAGGCAGGCTATACGTATCGTGCCAGCATGAAACTGATGCTCGACACCCAGAGTCCCTACATCATCAAGTATGCGATGCGCGATGGCGACTACTATGTCGACGACACCATGCTGAAGATTACCGTCAACGGCGAGCCTGCCAGAGTGCTTGTCGGCAGCCCTTACTTCCCCCGCTGCAGTTTTGTGGTTACCGTGCCTGGCGGCGATGGCGGCAATCTCAAGAAGGAGAACCTGTTCTTTGACTATAATGCCAACAAGGAGAAAAATCGTGCCAGCAATAATGTCTATACAAAAGAGACAGCCGACGCCTGCTGCGCATCATTCCATCCACATGATGTGGTCACCATTACAGAGACCCACGACCCGTTGCCCGAGTTTGAAGGACCCAACCGAGTCTTTCTTACCAAGGTTATCGTAGACACTGGCAACAAGACGGATTACTTAAAGTTTGCCCATTCGTTGACCCAGTATATGGGTGGCTATTACAACCTCAAGGAGGTGTGGCTCAGCGACAAAGTCAACGCCGTGGAGTTTATGCGCGAACTCGACGAAGGCATGAAGAGCAAGCTGTTTCCCAACTATTATCATTTCTACGGCCATAGCACCATGTTTCTTGCCGGCGACGCCACCCTGTGTGTGCCAGCCAGTCAGGCTGCTGCCGTCAAAGCACAGATGGCACGTCACAGCAAGTTCCCGTGCTACACCGTAAGAACATATACCGGCAACGTGCAAGAAGCCCAGAAGGCCGGACTCGGAGCCACCAAGAATCCCTGTACAAAGCACAACTTTGTGGCACGCCTGTATACTGCCGACCGTGTGATGCAGCACTATACCTGTAAGCAAGATCCTAAAGTGTATTACTCATGCAGCATCTGCGGGGAGTGTGAGCGCAATCCGCGCCACACCTTCATGTTCGTCGACAAAGAGGCGGAGAAAAGATACATACCGGGCGTTCATTCATTTACTGCCGACCTTGCTACCGAGCAGGCCTATGTTGGCACCAATGCCGCGGGCGAGCATGTCTATTGGAAGAGCTGCAAATGGTGTGGCTTGTCTTACAACTATGAGCAGCGCCACCTAACAGAGAAACACTTCCGTCTGTCGGGCTCTGACGGTACGTTGGCTCTGTATCGCAAACATATGGAGGCAGCGCTCGACATGCGTGAGGACGAGGCAAAACTGAGCACTACCGCTCAGCCGGATATGTTTACTCTGCCAGCCCGCAGCACTGTGAAGAAGAGCAAGTGGGCAGAAGACGAGGTGACGCGCGCCCTTTGCGACAACCTTGTCGACGAGCAGCTGCTGGGCAACGACTACACCCTTACCGCCACACGTCAACAGGTGGCGTCGATAGCCAAGAGGCTCATCAAGGAGATGACCGGAAAGGACGCCAATGAAGGTAAGCTGAACCTCTTTGCCGACATCGCCGGTGGCAACCTCGACATGAATGCCGCTGTAACCCGTCAGGAGATGGCAACGCTCATTTATCGTGCCATGCGCTATATTGAGAAAAACTCGGAGTATACTTATACCGAATACGACTCCAATCTTGATGCCTATACCGACAGTCTGCAAATCAAACCGTGGGCGAAGGAGCCTATGGCGTTTATGGAGGCTCTGGAGCTTGTCGATCCCGTTACCTCAACCACTCTTGTGCCCGACGGCGCTTGCTCCATCGAGCTGGCGCTCGCCACTGCCGAGCGCGCCACGATGGCACAGCACACCGGATGGGCGCAGACCGTATCAGATGGTGAAAAGAGTGATTATATCTCTGTTGCCAACAGCCACGATGCCCTTGGTTCCTCCAATTCCACATTGGGCTTCTACGAGCGTGTGTGGGTCTATCGTATGAGAAACAACAACGGCAAGATAGAAATCAAGGATAAATATACGGGTCAGCATCTCGAGTTCAACAGAGAGTATCTGCACCCTGTGCGCTGGCGTGGCAACGGTGTGTCAAACGTTTCACAAAAGGTGAGAAACGTCCGCAACAAAATCAATAAATGGCAAAAGAAAAACGACAGATAGAGAAAGGGTAGGACGTGATGAGGAAACCACCTCGTCACAGCCAATGTCCAATAACGAGATGGCCGCCTTTGTCACTATGACAGAGGCGGCTGTTTGTTGGTATGCTCGGCATGAGCATTGCGTTATCCCGAACTCGCGTTTTTCACGACTGCCAGGCTTACATTCTATAAGGACGTAGCGTCCATCGTCGAGATGAAGCACAAGGTCGGCCTCCAGTCCGTAGCCTTTGTACATCATCTACTCTGGAGATATCGTCCCGACAGATGGCATCAACATAATTGCGTGCAATAAGTAGCTTTGCCTTATCACTCATTTGTGCATATTTAGTACGATGAATTGTGCTGTTTTGTAACTAACTTTTGCGGTAATTTGTAACTAACTTTTGTGGTAATTTGTAACTAACTTTTGTGGTAATTTGTAACTAACTTTTGCGGTAATTTGTAACTAACTTTTGTGGTACACTTTTGCAGCGGTTGAGTACGTGTTTTGCTTATCGTTGCTTGACCAAGGTCAAAATCGGCTGCACATTTACAGCACGTTCCGAGAGAAGTCAGCAGAGGTCATAGTATCCTGTCTATAGGGAAGGACTGAATCGAGCAGTGCAATAGTAAATCACCGCTACCTTGAGAGCCTTTTGTAGTCAGATGCCCGAAAAGGAACTCTCTATTCACACGATAGGACGGAATCCGACAATAGAATCGAAGTGACGTGCCTCGAAGGAATGCCGGAAAAACAAAAGAGGGAGGAAAACGGCTTTGTTTTCCTCCCTCTCAATTTGTCTGTCGCGTTGCTATTGCTTTGCGTTGCGTTTGATAGAGTCGTAGATGTAGTCAAAGATGTTGTAGCGGGCACCAATCTTTGAGAACGCCGGGTTGTTGCGGCTTGGGCAGACGCGGTTGCTGAGGAAAATGTAAATCAGGTCTTCCTTCGGGTCAACCCAGAACGATGTGCCAGTGAATCCGGTGTGTCCCACCACTTCCGCACTTGCTGCATCCGTTATCGAAGAGTAGCTCGGATGCTTGAAGTTAGGCTTGTCAAATCCGAGTCCGCGGTGCGAATTGAGCGATCTCATTGTCAGGAACGTGTTGACAGTAGACTGCGAGAGGATGCGCTCGCCGCCATACATTCCTCCAAACAGCCACATCTGGCACAGTTTGGCAAGATCGTTGGCGTTGGAGAAGAGTCCGGCATTTCCTTGTATGCCGCCGGAGAATGCTGCTGTCTCGTCGTGGACAACGCCGCGGATATATCCTTCGCGGAAATACTCGTCGAGCTCTGTCGCTGCGATTTCTTTTTCAGGGAAGAAGTCGAGCGGGCGATAGACGGTGCGGAAAGCGCCGATGCGGTGGAAAATGTTGTCGTAGACATAGCGGTCGTGGCGCACTCCGGTCACGTTCTCCTCCGCCTGACGGAGCAGGCAGAAGTTGAGGCAGCTGTACACATAATTGTGGTTTGTGCGCTGGCGCTCGTTGTAGATCATGTTCATCACCGAGTCCATCGTGATTTGTCCCACCCATAGGTTCTTGCCAATCTGCACGTTGAATTCGTCGGTGCGTTTAGGCGAAGTGATGTCGGAGCGCACGTGTGCAGTGTTGTTGATATATGCGCCTCCGGCAAACCGCTTGTAGTTGGCTGATTTTTTGCCCACGCTGAGCGCGCCGGTGTAGCTATTAGGGTCGGTCATTTGTTCGTAGATGCTCAGCGACGGTGGCATTCCCGTTTCGTGGAAAAGCAGGTCGCGGATTGTCAACACGCCTTTCGACGAGCCTTTCAGTTGAGGAATATAGTCGCTGAGGAAACCATTGATGCTTAGCTTCTTGTCATCGACGGCTTTCATGATGCCAGACAGGGTTCCAGTGGCTTTCGACACAGATGCAAGGTCGTAGAGCGTGTTGCCGTTAACGGCGTCGTCTTTTCCGTTGTCGGTGTATCCGTAACTTTTCTTTACAACGATTTTTCCGTGGCGTGCCACAATTACTTGGCAGCCAGGGAAGGCTCCTGCCTTCACGCCGAGGTTGGCGATTGAGTCGATTTGCTCTACGAGTTTCTGGTCAAGTCCTACGGCTTCAGGCACGTCGTAGCCAAGGCGTGACGCCATCACAGTGATGCCGTCGCCAACTTTTGCAACTCCGGCAACGCTTACCGGCATGCGGCCAGAGGCGTCGCTTCCGCCGAACACCACTTGTGCGGCATATTCCTGAGCAAAGGCATGGTCTTCGTAAGCCTCGATTACAGCCGCGCTGCCGGCTATCTCCTCGCTGAAGTCGGCAAGGTCGTAAGGCTTGATGAAGAACACAAGAACCACTTTGCTCTTTCCTGCTTTCGCGATGGCTTTCGCGATGGCACGCTTGGTGCCGCCGTTGTTGTTGAACACACCGATTACCAAAGCCGATGCGTTGTTGTTGTCTTCAGCCCACGACTCGGCGTTGTGTTCGGTGAGATGGTGGGTGGTGATGTCGGTATAGAGGGCGCATGTCTGGGTGAACACCTTTGCGTCGTCGACTTTCTCTCCAGCCACAGCCACGCTCACCTTGTTTTCAAGATGCTTCACAGGCAGGCAGTCGCCGTCGTTTTTCACTATGGTCATCGCCGCTGCGTAGAGCTTGCGCAGCACGAGTTGAGCGTGGCGCGAGTTGATGCGCTCCATCATACCGTCGATGTTGACAGGCTTGTAATTGTTGAGGCCGAGAGCGTATTTGTATCTCAGCACTTTCTTGCACGTCAGCTCGATTGATTTTTGCTTGTCGCCGCCTTGATTGTAGTAGTCGAGAAGCTCGTTGAAACTTTTTTCGAGATTGTACGGTTCAAGAAGCACGTCGGCACCTGCGAGGAAAGCCCTCAGTCCGTTAGGATTGCCCGACTTCCTTGCCCCCTGCATTGTAAGCGCGTCGGTAAACACCAGTCCGCCGAAGCCTAATCTCTGTTTGAGCAAACCTGTGACAACGCTTGGAGTCAATGATGTAGGGTTGTTGCCCGTTTTCAATGCCGGTATCTGAAGGTGTCCTACCATCACGCCCGAAAGTCCGGCATTGGTGTAGGCTTGGAACGGCACAAGGTCGATCGACTCGATGCTTGCAAGCGAGCGGTCGACAATCGGCAGCGTCTTATGAGAGTCCTTCTCCGTGTCGCCGTGTCCGGGGAAATGCTTAGCCACCGACAGCACACCGCCGTCCTCAAGACCGCGAGAGTAAGCCACTACTTTGTGTGCGACGTTTTCGGCATCCTCGCCAAACGAGCGCGTGCCGATTACGGGGTTCAGAGGGTTGCTGTTGACATCGGCAGTAGGGGCGAAATTCACATTCACACCTATCTCTTTGCATTCGCGCGCCATTTCGCGTCCGTATTCATAGATGAGCATATCGTCCTGCACGGCGCCGAGCATCATGTTTTTAGGAAAACGCGGAGTGTCGGGCATGCGCATCGACAATCCCCATTCGCCGTCGAGAGCGATGGCAACCGGTGTCGATGAGATGCTGTTGACGTAGTTTGCGAGTTCGGCGTGGTGCTCAGCCTTACCGTTGGCAAAGTATGCCCACCCGATATGGTATTTTTCTACGGTCGATTTGATTTGGCGTTTCGCAGCATTGACATCTTTTGACTGGAAACTTTGAGCAATCAGCTGACCCACTCGTTGCTCCGGAGTCATGGAGTTGTAGACAGAGTCGACCCAGGCATCCATTTCATCCTGGGGCTGGTTGCTGATAAACAATGGAGTCTTTGCCGTAATGATGCTGACGGCGATAAGACTGATGCCTAATAGTAAAATTTTTCTTAGATGCATTGTCTTGGGCTTATTTATTGGTTATACGTTTGGTGTGGTCAAGCGACAGTTTGGGGTTTTCCTTCACATAGTCGGCGATGTCGAATTTCATCGGGCGGTCGCTGCTGTAGAGCAAATTCGCCTTTGCGAAGGAAACGAGGTCATCGTTGCCCTCGTAGATGTAGCTTATCGTCGAGATGCGGTAGGTGCGGTTCTTGTCGATTTTCTTTCCGTTGATTTTTGCGTTTACGGCTTTGCCGTCCTTGATTGTGAACGAGATTCCGCGGCTCACGCATTGTCCGCCTTTCATAGCAAGGTTGTCGAGGCATTCCTGAAGCAGCGTGCCGTTCATCTCGAGCACAACGATGTTGTTGTCGAACGGCATAAGGTTGTAGACCTCGCCGAGACTCAACTCGCCTTTATGAAAGTCGGATCGCAGACCTCCGGAGTTTGTCACTCCGGCGTCGACTTCAACGCCCGACAGCCGTTCGCCGACAGTCTTTACGGCATCCGCCGCCCAGTTTCTCATAACGGTTGAGTTGCGTTGCATATCCTCGTCGGTAGAGCCGATGATGATAGCCATCACACGAGCCACTTCCTCGTCAAATGGCTTCAGCCACGCTTCCGTGGCAGCGTCAAGACGGCCGTCGTAGCGGGAGTCGATAGGCAGCAGTTCGTAAGCAGGCAGCTTCTGCAAGTCGTCGAGGTCGATGGTTATTTTTGTTATAGTGTGGCATTCGTTTCTGTTTTGAGCTACCAGAACATTTTTGCCAGCCTTGTTTGTAAACACGTATTGGTGATTGCCGGTGGCCGGATTGATTGAAGTGTGTGAGTGTCCGCCGAGGATAAGGTCGATGTTGCTTGACGAGAGCGCCATCACGCTGTCTGACGGAAGCCCTGCTTTTCCGGGACGATAGCCGATGTGAGAAAGCACGATTGCGTAGTCGGCACGGTCGTCGGCTTTAAGAGCTCCGGCGATGCTGTCGGCAAGAGCCATTGGGTCGCGGTATGTCATTCCCTTGTAGTTGTTGGCAATGACGAGACGATCCGGATTTGCTCCGACACCGATTACGGCAAATCTCTTGCCGTGGAAATTGCGTATGATGTATGGTTTGACAAGGTCGGACAATGCCGTCTCTTTCAAGCCATAGTTGGCGTTGATTACGGGAAATTCCACACGTCGGTAGTTGTCGGCGAGCGATTCGATGCCGTTGTCAAACTCATGGTTTCCGATGGTCGCCGCGTCGTAGCCCATGCGGTTCATCATTTCATATTCCACCTCGCCTTTAAACAGCGTGAAATACATCTGTCCCTGCACGTCGTCGCCGGCATCGAGCAGCATAACGTAGGGCTCTGCCCGGCGGATGCTGTCGACCGCCGCTTTCACGCGTACCATTCCTCCCGGTTTCGTCAGTTGTTCTGGACGCACGTTGCTGTGCATATCGTTTGTGTGGAGAATCACAAGGTTCTCCGCCATTGCTCCCGAGGCAAGGATTGCTCCAAGAGCGCATGTCGCTAATGTTTTACGTAGTCTCATTGTTGGTCTGTCTTAAATTTTACGAATTTACGCAAAATCTTTCAGAAACAAGACTATCGTAAACAATAATTATAAAAAGATAAAAAATTTTCAATCAGCGAGTAATCAGATATCCTCCGCCGGCAGGCACAACCGAAAGCCGTTGCAGCCCGTAGCGGTTCTCGAGCGCCTGTCCTTTTACGGGCACTCCGTCGGCCTCGCAGACGTTGAACCGCGAACCGCATTGCTTGCAGTATGCCTCGAGTGTCGACGAGTCGAAGTAAAGCACCGCTTTTCTGCTCACCTCCACAGGGCATGCCCTGTCGTATGCCACAGGGCCGTTGATGCCGTAGACGAGCATCACGCCGCCGTAGCCGGTGAAGGTGCGTTCGGTGTATGCGAAATTATCGGGAATCCTCTGCTCCCGGTCAAATATGCGGCACATTCCGTAGCCGCTCACACCGTATGTGTTCCACAGGCCGGCGTTGCTGAGGTCGATATTGACGTTGAGCGCGGGAATGCGTTGGCTGTCGACCGACTCGCACGCCATTGCGGAGAGCATCACCGACAGCAGGAGGATGTATTTCAGTATCTTCATTTCTTTAATCACGTTTCTTCAGTGTTTGCATAGCAGTCGCGTCACTTCAAGAGAGCGTCTATGGCACGGTGGTATTCGTCGAAGCGGAACGCCTTTAGCGTTTCGGCAAACAGCGCCTCGATGCGGTCGTTGCATAGGTTGCCGATTGAGCCTTCGTGGGTGTGGTGCACCTCCTTGACCGGCTCGAAGCGTCCAGCTTCGATGTCGAGACCCACTTTCTTGTATGCGTCGCGGAACGGCATTCCCTCGCGTGTCAGACGGTTTACCTCTTCGACGGAGAACATGAATTTATAGCGGTTGTCCTGAGTCACATCGGTGTTTACCTTGATTTCCGACAACATTGCGTTGACCATGTTGAGGATTGACTTCAATTCGTCGAATGCCGGAAGAAACGCCTCTTTTATCAGCTGCATGTCGCGGAAGTATCCCGATGGCAGATTGTTGAGAATCATCGTAATCTGATAAGGCAACGACTGCAAGCGGTTGCATTTGGCACGTGTCAGCTCGAAAACGTCGGGATTTTTCTTGTGGGGCATGATCGAAGAGCCGGTGGTGTATTGGTCGGGCAACTTGATGAAACCGAAATTCTGCGAATTGTAGAGGCAGGCGTCGAAAGCCAGGCGCGACACCGTGGATGCTATTCCTGCCAGCGCGTTGGCAACCGTGCGTTCCGTCTTGCCGCGTCCCATCTGCGCATAGACCACGTTGTAGTTCATCGATTCAAAACCAAGCAGACGCGTGGTCATCTCGCGGTTGAGCGGGAATGAAGAGCCATAGCCGGCTGCAGACCCGAGCGGGTTGCGGTTTGTGATGCGGTAGGCTGCTTGAAGCACAGTCAAATCGTCGGCGAGGCTTTCGGCGTATGCGCCAAACCACAGTCCGAACGACGACGGCATAGCCACTTGAAGGTGGGTATAGCCGGGGATAAGCACGTCTTTGTATTTGTTGCTTTGGGCAATGAGCGTTTGGAAAAGCTTCTCTGTGGTCAGCGCCACAGCCTCTATCTCGGAACGCATAAACAGTTTCAGGTCGACCATCACCTGGTCGTTGCGCGAGCGTCCGCTATGGATTTTCTTTCCAATGTCGCCGAGACTGCGTGTCAGCATAAGTTCCACTTGAGAATGCACGTCTTCCACGCCTTCTTCAATCACAAATTTGCCGTTTGCCGCCTCGTGATAGATTTTTTTCAGTTCGGCGAGGAGCGCAGAGAGCTCATCTTTTCCCAGCAGACCGATGCTTTCGAGCATCGTGATGTGTGCCATCGAGCCAAGCACGTCGTAAGGTGCGAGATAAAGATCCATCTCGCGGTCGAGTCCTACAGTATATGTTTCAACATCGTGGTCTACCACCACTGATTTTTCCCAAAGTTTAGTTGCCATATTCGTAAATAAAAATTTCCTTACAAAGTTACACTTTATGCGCAACACCGCAAAATTATTCCCGCGGCGCGCGCCGCGGGAAGCGATTGTCAGAGCGCGCCTTTTGTCGACGGCAGGTCATAGCGGAAGACGTCGCGTCGCGAGGCAGCGCGCAGTGCTCTTGCCAGCGCTTTGAATATGCCTTCAATCTTGTGGTGCTCGTTGGAGCCGTCGGCGTTGACATATAGGTTCATCGCCGACGCGTCGCTCAGGCTTTTGAAGAAATGGAAAAACATTTCGGTGGGGACGTCGCCTATGCGCTCGCGCTTGAAGTCGGCGTTCCAGACGAGCCACGGACGTCCGCCGAAATCGAGAGCCACAGTGCAGTTGCAGTCGTCCATCGGCAGCACAAAGCCGTAGCGTTCAATGCCGCGTTTGTCGCCGAGAGCCTTTCTCAGTGCTTCGCCGAGAGCCAGCGCCGTGTCTTCAACAGTGTGGTGCTCGTCGACATAGAGGTCGCCTTTAGTTTTTATGGTAAGGTCGAATCCCGAATGCCGTCCGATTTGGTTGAGCATGTGGTCGAAAAATCCTAGTCCGGTTGAAATGTCGCAACGACCGTGACCGTCAAGGTCAAGGCTGATGTAGATGTCGGTTTCCGACGTTTTCCGGCTCACCTGTGCCGTGCGCGCGCCGCCACGCAGATAATCGGCAATGCAATCCCATGACTCGGCGACAAGCACGCACGTCTGCTCAAGTCCGGCATCCTCAATCATCCGCTTGCCGGTGTCGGCATTCTGCAGCAGGATGCCCTTTGCACCTAAATTCTTCGCCAATTGAATGTCGGTAATGCGGTCGCCGATTACGAAAGAATTTTCGAGGTCGTAACTGCCATCCATATATTTCCCGAGCAATGCCGTGCCCGGTTTGCGCGTCGGCTTATGCTCATTTTCAAATGTGCGGTCGATTATGATATCGTCAAACTCCACGCCCTCGCCCTTGAACGTCTGCAACATCTTCTCGTGGGGCTGAAGGAAGTCGGATGTCGGGAACGACGGTGTGCCGAGTCCGTCCTGGTTGGTCACCATCACAAGTTCAAAATCGAGAGTCGAAACGATGAAATGCATGTTGCGCAGCACGCCGGGAATAAATTCCAGTTTCTGAAGCGAATCCACCTGGAAATCCACCGGCGGCTCGACGATAAGCGTACCGTCGCGGTCGATGAACAGCGCGCGTTTCTTATTTTCCATAACCTTTGAGAGTTGAAATTAGACGATTGTTCTCATCTTCGGTTCCGACAGAGAACCGCAGGCATTGCGAGCACAGCGCCACGCGGTTGCGGTTGCGCGCCACGATGCCGTTGTCGCGCAGATACTCATAGACGGCGTCGGCGTCTGTCACTCTGACAAGCAGGAAGTTGGCGTCGGAGTCAAACACCTTCTCGATCACCGGCAAGACGGCAAGCTCGGTGGCGAGGCGTTTGCGCTCAGCCACTATTGTGGTCACCCATCCGTGCACCTCCTCGCGGCGGTCGAGCATGCGCATGGCATACTGCTGTGTGAGCAGGTTGATGTTGTACGGGTACTTGACCTTGTTGAAAATGCCTATGATTTCCTGCGACGCGAAAGCCGCTCCGAGCCGCACAGCCGCACTTGCCCACGCCTTCGACAGCGTCTGCATTACAATCAGGTTTGGATAGCGGTAAAGTTGTGTCGCCATCGATCCTTTTGTAGAGAAGTCGACATAAGCCTCGTCGACCACGACAATTCCGTTGAATCCGGCGCACACCGCCTCTATGGCGTCGCGCGGGAAGGCGTTGCCGGTAGGGTTGTTGGGCGAGCATATCCATATCACTTTGGTCATGTCGTCGATTTGTTCAAAGATTTTTTGAATGTCGATAGAGAAGTCGTCGGCAAGCGGAGCGCGGCGATATTCCACATCGTTGACCTCCGCACACACTTCATACATGCCATAGGTTGGCTCTATCGCCACCACGTTGTCGATGCCCGGGCGGCAGAACACGCGATAGACCATGTCGATGCATTCATCGCTGCCCACACCGAGGAAAATTTGGTCGGCAACGACACCGCGCATCTGTCCGATGCGTCGTTTGAGCTCCATTTGCAACGGGTCGGGGTAGCGGTTGTAGGGATTGTTGTACGGGCTTTCGTTGGCGTCGATCCACACCGACGCCTTTCCGCTGAACTCTGTGCGGGCGCAACTGTAGGGCGTCAGGTTGTAGATGTTTTCTCTGACAATCTTTTTCAAATCCATAATCTTACCTCTTTTTTACTTGTTCAATTCTTACGGTCGCCGCCAATTTGTGTGCGAGCAGACCTTCTCCCTCAGCCATAGTCTCGACCACCGGACCGAGCGTGGCGATGCCTTCTGCCGTCAGCCGCTGGAACGTGATTTTTTTCATGAAGCTGTCGATGTTCACGCCGCTGTAAGCCGTGGCATTGCCGCTTGTGGGAAGCGTATGGTTTGTGCCAGAGGCATAGTCGCCGGCGCTTTCGCAGGCATACTGACCGAGAAATACGCTTCCGGCGTTCTCCACCATCTCGGCGAGCTTGTCGGCGTCGGTGTGGTTTATGATGAGGTGTTCAGGAGCATATTCGTTGGCTATGCGCATCATTTCGTTGTCGGTGCGCACCACAATAATGCGGCTTTTCTTCAACGACTGCTCTATTAAATCCACGCGCGGCAACTCTTTTGCCATCTCCACGGCATTCTTAGCCACTTCGTCGGCAAGACGCTCGCTTGTGGTGACAAGTATCGACTGGCTGTCGGGGCCATGCTCGGCCTGCGACAGAAAATCGGCGGCGACAAACGTTGGATTGGCTGTTTCATCAGCCACAATCATCACTTCCGACGGTCCTGCCGGCAAATCGACAAGCGTGTGGGTCTGTTTCGCCACAAACGCCTTTGCAAGCATAACGTAAAGGTTGCCGGGACCGAAAATCTTGTTTACTTTTGGTATTGTTTCAGTTCCGAATGCCATTGCCGCTATCGCCTGTGCGCCTCCGGCCTTATACACCTCGGTTACGCCAGCCAGACGTGCCGCCACAAGGATTGTCGGGTTGACGCGACCGCTCTTGTCGGGAGGCGTGCAGATGGCAATCTCGGGGCATCCGGCAAGGCGTGCCGGGATGGCAAGCATCAGCGCCGTTGAAAACAAAGGCGCTCTGCCTCCAGGCACATATAGTCCGACGGAGTGGAGCGGCACGGCTTTCTGCCGGCACACCACGCCAGGAGTCGTTTCCACCTCAATGGGCTCCATCAGTTGTGCGGCGTGAAACTTGCGGATGTTGTCGGCCGCAACCTTCATCGCATCCTTCAGTTCTTGACTGACAGCGGCTTCCGCCTCCTCAAATTCCTGCTCCGTCACCTTCAGCGACTCGATTGATGGGCAGTCGAATTGACGCTCATATTTCAGCAAAGCAGTGTCGCCGTTTTCTTCGATGTCGTTGATGATGTCGCTGATAGCCGACACCGCCTCACCAATGAGATTGGGGTCGAAGTCGCGAATCAGCAAATCCTTCGTGTCTTTGGGATACTTGTAAATCTTGATTTCCATTGCTACAATACCATTTTTTCAATGTTCAACACCAGTATGCCTTCAGCGCCGGCAGCCTTCAGTCGGTTGATGATTTCCCAGAAGAATTTTTCTTCGAGAACGGTGTGTACCGAACACCAGTCCTTGTCGGCGAGAGGCAGCACTGTCGGACTCTTGATGCCCGGCAGAATCTGCAGCACCGTGTCGAGCTGTGTGCGCGGCACGTTCATTAGAATGTACTTCTTGCCGGAAGCCGCCTTTACAGCCTCAAAGCGGAACAGCAGTTCGTCGAGTACCTCCTGCTTCTCGGCGTCGAGGGCTTTTCCTCCGATGAGCACAGCCTCCGAATCAATCACCTTCTCCACCTCTCTAAGGTTGTTGCTCACGAGAGTGCTTCCCGACGACACGATGTCGAAGATGGCGTCGGCAAGACCGATGCTCGGCGCGATTTCAACCGAACCGCTGATTTCGTGCAGCTCTGCCGAGATGTTGTTGTCGCGGAAGAACTTGGATAGTATGACCGGATATGAAGTGGCTATTTTTTTGCCGTTGAACCACTGCAGCCCATCGTAGCCGGCGCTGTTTGGCACAGCCAGAGAGATGCGGCATCGGCTGAATCCCAGTTTTTTGATTACCGTCACGTCGCGTTGTTTCTCGAGCACCTCATTGTAGCCCACAATGCCGAGGTCGGCAGTTCCGGTAGCCACAGAGTCGGGAATGTCGTCGTCGCGCAGAAACAGCAGTTCGACAGGGAAGTTGCGCGACGGCACGAGCAGTGAGCGTTTCACTGCGGTAAGTTTGATGCCTGCCTCAGAGAGCAGGTCCATTGTCTCGTCGTAGAGACGGCCTTTTGATTGTACAGCAATTCTAAGCATAGTTTTTTAAGAAATAAAAAAACGACCGGTCATCCTATGAGGCGGATAATCGGTCGTTAGTAGTCAATCATATATGAAACTTACACAAAAGCCAACTGGCCAGCCTCTTTTGGGGAAAGGTCGACGTGATGATGACGATGATATGTAAGTTGCATAGTCTGCATAAAGTTGTTATTTTGTTTGCAAAGATACGTAAATTCTTTTACTGTGCAATAAAAAATCAAATTTTTCTGGCAAATTTTTATTCATCAGCGTGCTTAGATGTTTATTGTCAGTCCTTCTTTGGCGAGAATCGTGTCGGGAAAAACGGCTTTTGCCTCGTCGAGCAACATCGTCTCGTTGATATAGCGCGAGGAGAAATGCCCGATAACCAGCCGTTTCACTTTTGCGTCACGGGCAATGGCAGCCGCATCGGCGGCAACCGTGTGGAGAGTCTGCTTGGCGCGTTGGCGCAAGTCAGAGAGGAAAGTCGCTTCGTGGTAGAGCAGGTCGGCGCCAGCCACCTCGCTGACCACGGCCTTCAGCGGCATCGTGTCGGAAATGTAGGCATACACACGCGCAGGGTCGGGGTCGGTGGTCAAAGCGTTGTTTGGCACAACGATGCCGTCGGGCGTCACATAGTCATCGCCAGCCTTGATGTTGTTGCGATAGCATGTAGGCACCTGCCAGCGTTGGATAGCGTCGGGGTTTATGTGCCGAGGCTTGGGCTTTTCACGAAACACGAATCCCACGCAAGGCAGCCGATGGACAAGCGGCACAGTGTTGACCGTCATCGAGCGGTCTTCATAAATGATGTTGTTGCCATATTCGTAGGGCTCGAAGCGCACGTTGAGGTCGTGGGCAGAATAGTCGAGCAATGGCTTGAACAGCCGCACTCCCTCTTCCGGCAGGTGTATCACAGTCTCGCCGTCGAGTCCGGTCAGCCCCATTGTTGAAAGCAGCCCAGGCAACCCGTAACAATGGTCGCCATGCAGATGCGAGATGAATATGTGGCGCAGTCGGTTGAACTTGCAGTGCGCGCGCATCAATTGAGTCTGAGTGCCCTCGCCGCAGTCAATCAGAAACGATTTTGAGTTCAGACATACCAATTGTGCGCTCGGGTTGTGGCGCACGGTGGGTTTAGCCGACCCGCATCCCAATATTGTAACCGAAAAATTGTCCATATTTTTATGATTTGTGCAAGCCTAAACTGATAAAATAGGTTGATAAACTCGATTATTTCTGATTACGGCGAACATTCTAGCCACGAGCTTTGCTCGCACTGCGTTTAATACGGTCATTTTGTTTTTTCCTTCGGCGACTTTTCTTTCAAAATATGTTTTCAGATCGCCTGTCTTCTTATGGGCAATCGCCACGGCAGCCATGTGAAGGAGGCATTTTATGTATTTTACGGCCCGTTGAGACACTCTGTTTCGAGAGTGTTGGCTCGAGCCGGATGTGTATGCGAATGGAGCGACTCCGACGTAACAGTTGAACTGTCTGGGATTGTCGAAGCGTGTAAAGGCTTCA
>ERZ780198.208-NODE-208-length-68328-cov-21.152461_pt1 | contig 68328 bp, 61 predicted proteins | sample MGYA00510979_ERZ780198 | MGnify/ENA primary metagenome ERZ780198 (study PRJEB29588, sample SAMEA2158039) | human gut metagenome | biome: human gut; feature: human-associated habitat; material: faeces | place: Denmark | collected 2008/2010 ...
CGATATACACAAATCTAAGTTCTTGTTCATATTTTTATTCTTTGTTCAAAATCTCCTGGCACAGAGAGTATGCCTTGATCATCATTCTCGGAATGTGGAACGGTCCCTTGAAGAGATTACCCTTGGCAGGCTGTGCCACGGTTCCGTCTCTGTGCAGATAACCATACCACTCGCCGAACTCGGCATCTGGGAAGTGGGCGTAGGTCCACTCGCTGATGCGCTGATGCTTGTATATATACTCATCATCACCTGTTGCCAGATAAGCATAGAGAGAAGCGATGATGGTTTCGGTCTGTGGCCACCAGAACTTCATATCCTGTGAATAATCCTGTACTGGAAGATTCCTGCAGTCTCTGAAGTTGATGATGCCACCATACTGCTTGTCCCATCCCCAGTCCCAAGACCAGTCGAAGATCTGCAGCGCCATATCGGTTATCTCCTTGTCCCAGCCTCTCTGCTTTGCCTCTTCCATGATGAACCATGAAGTCTCGATGCAATGACCCGGGTTGATGGTGCGGCCCATACAGGTATCCACAAATTCACCGTTCATGCCCACCGTCTCCAGAAGACACTTGAACTCCGGGTGGATAAAGTACTTCTTCAATTTGGCGATTGACTCATCAATCTGCTCGGTGAGCTTAGGGTCGTTGATAACCTTGCGGATGCATGAACCCACGTTGATGAGAATCATGATGATGCTGTGGCTCTGCAACTGCACTGATTCCTCGAACTTTGGAGCCAGGATGCCTGGTGTGGTGAGGAAGCGCTGGGTGTCCTTGAAAATCTGCAGGGCACGCTCGGCATACTTCTGGTCGCCTGTAGCCAGGGCATACTCTGACATCGCAATGGCTGCGAAGGTTTCAGAGAATACGTAGCGGCGCATACGCAATGGCTTGCCCTCGGCTGTAACAGAGAAGTACATTCTTCCATTCTCGTCGAAACAATGCTTCTCGATGAAGTCGAGGGTGCTCTTCGCAGCCTCCAGCCACATCGGGTTCTTTTCTACATTATTATATGCATAGGAGCATATAAAAGCGAATCGACCCTGGAACCATACCGACTTGGTGGAGTCTATCAGACTTCCGTCTCTATCCACACAAGTATAGACACCACCGTTCACCTTATCCCATCCATGCTCCATCCAGAAAGGCATGATATTCTGAGTTAAGTCGTTCTTGTAGGATTCAGCCCACTGCTTGATATATTCTTTAATATTCATTCTTATTGATTTAGTGGAGATGATTGAAATTAAAACTTATTGCAACGCTCGAAGAAGTTGATAGCTTCCAACTCTTTCTTCATTGCCTGCTCTTCCTCATCGGTCATGTTGCGGAATGGAGTACGGTTTGGCCCCAAATCGAAGCCCATCAGCTTCATGATACGCTTACCGCCCACGATGTTACCACGGTAGTGGCAGATCACGTTGATAACCTCCTGAGCGAAGTTCTGCTTCTCGCGTGCAGTCTCGATGTCGCCGTTCTTCCAAGCATCGATGATACCAACCAGTTCCTTACCATTGTAGTTGGTTGTTCCGCCGATGCCACCCTGTGCACCGCCCTGAGCCAAGCTAGGGAGGATGGTCTCATCCTGACCGTGGAGCATATCGTACTTGCCATCCTTGTAGAGGCGGCACTGGTTATACTCGTAGAGACTCTCGAAGGTATATTTGATACCAGCGAAGTTAGGAATGCGTCCATCTACAGCCTTCAGCAAGTCGAGCATTGGCAGGTAAGCGCCATTGAATGCAGGAATGTGGTAGTAGTAGAAAGGAAGCTCTGGTGCTGCAGAAGCAATCTCCTCGCAATACTTCACCAGTTCCTCGATGCGACCGATATGTGGAAATGGAGGAGCCATTGAACCGATACCCCAAACACCCAACTTCTGAGCATGCTCTGCAAGGCGACGACTCTCACGGAGGCAGCAGCTGCCCACATGAACGATAATCTTGAAGTCCTTTGGAGCCACCGCTACCCATCTCTCGGCGAGAAGCATTCTCTCCTCGGTGGTCAGCATGTAACCCTCACCAGAAGAGCCGTTGATGAACACGCCCTTCAGACCATTTTTCTGAAGCATCTTGGCATAAGCCTCGATAGGTTCCAAGTTCACATCACCGTTGGCATAAAAAGGAGTGAACGGTGCATCAATGAGTCCAATGATTTTTTCCATAATCAAAAATATTTTATACGTTAATTATATGATTCTTAATTCTTTATTCTAAATGATCTGCCGTTGGCAGATGCTTTCGATTTATTCCAGATTATCTGTCTTTGGTTTCAGGCAGACAAGCTGGAGTGTCAGTGCAGCTATCACCACGATGCCGAGTACGGCGAAGGCAAAGCCCAGGTTGCCGCCATCAGAGCACTTACCCATCACCTGTGTAACCATGGCTCCGGCAAATACGCCCACCATATTCATGATACCGTATGCTGTGGCTCTGTACTTTGCCGAGATAATCTGGCAGAGGATTGGCATATTGTTGGCATCAAACATACCGAAACCGATACCGAAGAGCAAGCCTGCTCCTACGATGGCTACCAGACTGTGACCGAAGCCGAGGAGGAAGAGCGCAGGAATGGTCATACCCAAACCGATGGCACTGGTATAGACACGGCCACGGATGTTCTTCTGTACCCACTTGTCTGAAAGCACACCTCCGAAAAGTACACCATGCAATGAAGATACGGCGATGGTGATGGTTGACATCGGACCCGCCTGCGACATTGGGATGCCCAAATTCTCAGCAAACAAGGTAGGGAGCCAGTTCTTGGTTGCCCAACCTGGGAGAGAAGGTACTGCAAAATAGAAGAGGATAACCCAGAATGCCCAGGTAGAAAGTACTACCGACAAACCCTGGAACAGTCCACCCTTGGCAGGTTTTGCCTGTTGCACAGGAGCTACATTCACCGCATCCTTATCCTTATCATGCAACAAAAGGAGCAACACTACAGAATAAGCGATTCCGAGAATTCCGAACCAGTGGAAAGTAGTGTGCCAAGAGAAGGCAGCAGCCACTGTAGCACCAAATCCTCCGATAGCCTGACCCACATACAAACCTGTCATGTGAACGCCGATGGCTAGAGATCTTGATTTGCCCTCATGCCAATCGGCAATCAGCGACAAAGCAGAAGGAATGTAGAGGGCTTCACTGATACCCATCAAAGCTCTGAGCATGTAGAGCTGGTTGAAACTGGAAGCATAACCCATCAGGTAAGTCACAAGAGACCAGACGAAGAGGCTGCCTACTACTAATTTTTTACGGCTGATTCTATCTGCCACGATTCCGGCGAATGGACTCACGATACCATACACCCAAAGAAAAACTGCCATCAAAGCTCCAAAAGCTTCAGCTTGCTGCAACTCCACGATGTCTGCCTTCATTTCCGCCTGCATGGTGGAAAGCATCTGGCGGTCCATATAGTTGAGGAGAGCCACTACCCAAAGGAGAGCTACAACCAACCAAGGATAAAACTTTTTATTTTTCATTACTCGACTGTTAGTTTTGTTATTCGGGTGCAAATATACAACAAAATTAATTATCTGCCAAATTTTGATAAACTTATTTTCATTATTATCATTAAATAAATTAGTTTAATTATTTATTATATCCTTTTTCTACATAATACCTTATTATATATATAAAAAGAGAGCTTGTGTAATCCAAAAACTATTAAAAGGCAGGAAATCAATCCAAAGTAGCTCGGAAGCAAGGTAAAAACAGCAAGAAAAAGACTAAAATATCATTTTCTTTTAAATATTTAGATTAATTAACTTAGAAATATTAATAAAACGAATTTATTTATTTAACTTTGCAGCATAAAATAATTAATTAAGAGATCTCTATATGTTAAAAGACATCATCAATCATAAAAAATGGTCTGCGTCAAAGTCTGCCCTCCTCAACCAATTCATTGAACACGGTGGGCAAACTATTGCTGAGCTCTCCAAGAATTTGGGGGTCAGCGTTCCATATACCACCAAGACACTGAACGAACTCATCGAAATCGGGTTGGTGCAAACGACAGGCAAAAGAGACAACTATTCTAAGAGAGCGCCTAAGATATACGACCTTATCGCTACCTCTGGATATTTTCTCGGAATAGATACCGGAAAAGATAATCTCACCTTCGGCATCTGCGACTTCTGCGGCAATATGATTGCAGACCCGGTAAAGATTGACATTGACTATAAAGACAACTTGGAATGCTTCGAAACCTTCATTAAATCCATCAACAGCTTTGTTGAAAAATCGGGCATTGACAAAAGCCAGATCAAGAATGCCTGCATGAGCATTGGAGGACGAGTGAATCCGGAAATAGGCTGTGCCTATAATTACTTCTCCTGCCTAGGAAAACCTTTGGCTGAGACAATGTCTGAAAAACTCGGACTTCCTTTCTGTATTGACAACGACACCCGATGCATGACATACGGAGAAAGTCTCAAGGGAGTTTGCAAGGGAATCAAGAACGTAGTCTTCGTAAATGTGAGCTGGGGCATCGGCATCGGAATCATCATCGACGGCAAACTGTACCAGGGCAAGTCGGGCTTCTCGGGAGAAATCGGTCACATGCACATATATAATAATGACATCATCTGCCACTGCGGAAAAACAGGATGCATGGAAACTGAAACATCAGGCTCTGCACTGCTCCGAAAGATGAACCAGAAGCTGCAGGAAGGAGGAACCTCCGTGCTCACCGACAAGGTGATGAAACAGCACCAGGAACTCACCCTCCAGGACATACTGGATGCCATCCAGAAGGAAGACGTGCTCAGCATCGAATCACTGCAGAGAATGGCTGTGGAGCTGGGAACAAATCTCGCAGGAATCATCAACACCTTCAATCCGGAAATGCTCGTCATCGGAGGCGACCTCTCAGTTACCGGTGACTATCTTACCCAGCCTATCTGCATGGGTATCAAGAAATTCTCACTCAATATGGTTAGTGAAGACTCACAAATCGTAACATCTGCCTTAAAAGACCATGCAGGACTGATAGGAGCCTGCCTCATGGCAAGAAGCAAAATATTACAAGGACATTCTTAAGAAAGAAATAAATAACAATTCAACTATTCATTACACAATTTAAACATGATGAAACAAAACGAGAAACCGTTTGTTATCGCCCTCGACCTGGGTGGAACGAATTCAGTGTTCGGCATCGTTGACAGTAGCGGAGAAATCAAAGCATCTACCTCTATCAAGACACAAGCCTATACAACAGTAGAAGAGTATGTCGCTGCTTCATGCCAGGCAGTGATGACTATCGTAGAAGAAACAGGTGGCATGGAGAACATCAAGGCAATGGGAATAGGAGCTCCTAGCGCCAACTACTATCGAGGAACGATAGAGAATGCTGCCAACCTGGTTTGGGGCAAGGGAATCGTACCTCTGGCAAAGCTCTTCGAGGATAAGCTCGGTATTCCAGTAGCTCTCACCAACGATGCCAACGCTGCTGCGCTCGGTGAGAAATGGTATGGTGTGGCACAGGGCATGAACAACTTCGTAGAAATCACCCTGGGTACAGGTGTAGGCTCCGGCATTGTTGTCAACGGTCAGTTGCTCTACGGATGCGATGGCTTCGCAGGAGAATTGGGTCACATGATTGTGACACCGGTAAACGGACGTCCTTGCGGATGTGGAAGAAGTGGATGTCTGGAGACATACTGCTCTGCAACAGGAGTGGTAAGAACAGCCAAGGAAATGCTTGCCAACAATCCTGACACAACTTCCAGCCTTAAGAACATTCCTCTTGACAAGCTTACCTCTCTGGATATCTACAATGAGGCTATGAAGCAGGACGAGCTCGCTCTGCAGATTTTCAAACAGACCGGTGAAATGATCGGTGAGGCATGTGCCAATGTTGCTACCGTACTCAGTCCTGAAGCATTCATCTTCTTCGGAGGTCTGGCTAATGCAGGCGACCTGCTGATGAATCCTATCAAGGAAGCATACGAAAAGCACGTACTAAGTCTGTATCAGGGTAAGGCTAAGTTCCTTATCAGCGGACTGAAGGGTGCATCGGCTGCCGTCTTGGGAGCATCAGCCATGGCTTGGGAAATATAATCAACATTTAAATAAAAACAACCAAAAAACATTTTGCAATTATGCGCGTAATTATCGAAAAGAATTACGATGAGTTGTCACGTTGGGCAGCTCGTCACGTTGTGGAGACTATCAAGGCTTTCCACCCAACAGCAGAGAAACCATTCGTATTGGGTTTGCCTACAGGTTCTTCACCAATGGGTATGTATGCTGAAATCGTCAAGGCTGTCAAGGCTGGCGAAGTTTCTTTCAAGCATGTACTCACCTTCAACATGGACGAATACGTAGGTCTTCCTGAGTCTCACCCAGAGAGCTACCATTCATTTATGGCTCGCAACCTCTTCGATCACATCGACTGCCCTAAGGAGAACATCCATATCCTGAACGGCAACGCTGAGAACCTGGAGGAAGAGTGTGCACACTATGAGCAGATGATTGCTGAGGCTGGCGGCATCAACCTTTTCATCGGAGGTATCGGTCCTGATGGCCACATCGCTTTCAACGAGCCTTTCTCTTCACTCAACTCTCTTACCCGTGTGAAGACTTTGACAACTGATACCCGTATCGCTAACTCCCGTTTCTTCGACGGCGATATGAACAAGGTTCCTAGCACAGCGCTCACCGTAGGTGTTGGCACTGTTATGGCTGCAAAGGAAGTGATGATTCTCTGCAACGGCCACAGCAAGGCACGTGCTCTCCAGGCTGCTATCGAGGGTCCTGTTACCCAGGCTTGGACTATCAGTGCTTTGCAGACTCACAAGCACGGCATCATCGTTTGCGATGAGAGCGCTACCGACGAATTGAAGGTTAGTACTTACAAGTACTTCAAGGATATCGAGAAAGACAATCTGTAAAAAACAGATAGTATCTGAATTCATACATTGTACAAGAAAAAAAGGTTGGCGTCCTTCTGCTGAGAGGCAGGAGGGCGTTTTTTGTTGAGAAGAGCTTTTTCTTTGAGATGTTTTTTATTGAGATAGGCTTTTTATTGAGCAAAAGCTTGGAAAATAGTAAGAAAAGCCGTACCTTTGCAAACAAAAAAGCAAAACTACGGATATGAAAAGAATCAAAATGCCACTATTGGCAAGAATCGTCATTGCCATCCTGCTGGGCGTAGTCTTCGGCAATTTCTTCAATGAAGCAGCCGTCAGAGCGTTTCTCACCTTCAACGGAATCTTCAGCCAGTTTCTTGGCTTCATGATACCGCTCATTATCATCGGTCTCGTAACACCAGCCATTGCCGATATCGGACATGGAGCCGGCAAACTCCTCCTTGCCACCGTGGGCATCGCCTTTGCCGATACCATCCTGGCAGGTCTACTAGCCTATGGCACAGGCTCTGCTCTCTTTCCACACATGATTGCCAACTCGGCCCATGTGGCAGTAGACAAAGTGGAAGAACTCAAACCCTTCTTCGAAATCAAGATACCTGCCATGGTAGATGTGATGAGTGCCCTCGTATTCTCGTTCATCGCCGGACTGGGCATTGCCCATAAAGGCAGCCGCACCATGCAAAAGATATTCCAGGAATTCAAGGAAATCGTTTCCGGTGTCATCGCCAAAGTCATCATCCCCCTCCTCCCCCTTTACATCTTCGGCATTTTCCTGGGCATGACTTTCTCGGGCGAAGCATACCATATTCTGCTCGTCTTCGCTCAGATTATCCTCGTGATTCTCGTGCTCCATATCGTGATATTACTTTACGAATACCTGTTGGCAGGCGGCTTGACCCATAAGAATCCGTTCAAGCTGCTGCTCAATATGTTACCAGCCTACTTCACAGCACTGGGCACCTCCTCATCGGCAGCCACTATCCCGGTAACATTGAAGCAGACCTTGAAAAACGGTGTCACCGATGGCATTGCCGGATTCACCATTCCGCTCTGTGCCACCATCCATCTCTCGGGTTCAATGATGAAGATTACCTGCTGTGCGCTAACCATCTGTCTCATCAATGGTATGCCGTGCAATCTCCCTCTCTTTCTCAATTTCATCTTCGTGCTCGCCATCTGCATGGTAGCTGCTCCGGGAGTTCCGGGAGGAGCCGTGATGGCAGCCCTGGGTCCGCTAGCCTCTGTTTTGGGTTTCAATGCTGATATGCAGGCGCTTATGATAGCCCTCTATATTGCGATGGACAGTTTCGGCACCGCCTGCAATGTAACGGGCGATGGTGCCATTGCCGTAGTTGTGGATAAGATATTCAGAAAGGATCAATAAAAAATAAAAAGGTGTGTCATTAGTCCATGACACACCTTTTTTATTTTATCATCTTGAAAACTTAGAATTTAATCCAGGTCAGCTTCTTCCATATTCCCTCGAAAGGACCGTGGGAGTGATACTTGAGCCAGAGGTTAGAGAACAGACATTGTACTACCACCATGGCGATGCCCACAAAGAAGGCGTAGGTGATGCCGAGCTTCGTCTGAAGATTGAAACCATAATAGGCAAACAGTCCGCAACCGATGATAGACTGGAGGAAGTAGTTGGTCAGACTCATCTTACCAAACTGGCGCAGGAACGACAATCCCTTTCTGAACCATTCCTTACCGTACCACAGCAATACGAAACCTGAAACTACAAACGAGAGGATGAAGAAGTTGTAGATAGGATAAAGCCAACTGTTCCATGTTTCCATATGGCGCACATCAGCGATGCCTCCCACAATCAATACCAGGATGGAAACCGCCAGCACCTTTTTCCACAAAGCCAGGTTGTTGTTCTCATTGTAGAACCAACGCTTTCTTCCCACCAGCATTCCGAGTATGAAGAGGCAGATGGTCTGCGTATGTCTTCCCTTCATCATGCACCAGTAATAGGTAGCCACCTGTCCGTATCGCAGGTTTCCATAGGCATTCTCCAGGAAACTGCCGTGCTGATGACCATGATACATATTTCCATACACCTCTCCCAATGCCGATGCATCTACCTGCCATCCGGTAATGAGGGAATAGATTTCTATCGGTTGGATAAAGAGGAAGGCAACCACCCACCAGAGCCATTTGGTAGGAAGATAGCTCAATGGGATGAGAACCAGACCATAGATGGCATAAGAGAAGAGAATGTCGCCATCGAAAAAGGCGGTGTTCACAATACCGAGCATTGCCAGGAGGAACATTCGCCAGGCGAATCTACCCGAAAAGCAATTTCCTCGCTGCTGCTGGTTATCGTTCATGATGAAGAAACTCAATCCGAAAAGCAGGGCAAAAATGCCATACATCTTTCCCGACAGCAGCAAAGCCAGCACATCTGCCATCCAATCATCACACCCCAACGTATAAGCATGCGCTATACTTCCGTCATACATATTGAAATGCTCCACGGAGTGATAGAGAATAATACCAGCCACTGCCAATCCTCGCAAGGCATCAGCCACGTCAATACGGCTGTTTTTCAATCCTAATGTCTTGTAAAAATTCATTTCGATTTTGTAAGTTAGTTATTATTAGCCCACAAAGGTATAACATTTTATTGGAAAAAGCGAATAAATCAGCCTTTTCCTAAGTTATTCGTCAGAAAAAGTGTGGGAATTTGTTGATTATTCGTTAGAAAAAGTGTGGAGTTATTGCGATTATTCATCAGAAAAAATGCAAATTAACACAAAATTATTTAACGAATAAAAGCTTCGATTCTGACATATCCGTCAGAACCGAAGTGCAAGCCAATCATCCAACTTCACGTTCTGGAAGGTATGGATGCCCAGCTTCTCGGCAGCCTCGCAGTTTTCCTTCAGATCATCGATGAAAAGGGTTTCGTCGGGATGGATGTTCGCCTGCCTGATTACCTCCTCATAGATGCGGGCATCAGGTTTTGCCAGATGCATTCTCTGAGAGAGGAAACACTGCTCGAAATAATCCTCTACCCCATAGTTCTGATAAGGGAAGAGATGCTCCACGCAATAATCCCAATGTACATCAATGGTATTACTCAGGAGGAAGAGACGATAGCCAGCCTTCTTCAACTGCAGGAGTCGCTCCTTTTTCTCATCAGGAATCTCCACCAGCATCTTGTTGGCAGCATCGATGATTTCTTCATTCGTCACATCAGTCCCAGTCAACTCGCGGGCTGCATCGCAGAACGCTTCGGTGGTAATCATTCCCACACCCAGTTTGCTCATCAGCTTCATCCCCTCACTCTGAGGATTCGGATTAGCCAACTCCCCCATTCCTATCGCCTTGAAAGCCTCGATGCATCCTTCTAGATTGAGTTTCACCAGGACATTACCTAAATCGAATATGATATTCTTGTATTGCATAATCTATACCTTATTTTAAATCGCACTTTTAATTTTTTATCAGATACTTACTGCAAAGTTACAGTAAATTCCAGAGAGAGCAAATGATTTGGGGAAGGAATGCATGGATTATAACATTTATTAGTAAAAGAAGAAAGCTTATAATCAGGAAAAGTTTTTCCTAATATAATGCCACTATTGCCACGCAATTAGATAACCATTTGGTATTTAATCATTTAAGCGTGGCAATAAGGGCATTTTTTATTGCCACCTATTGCCACCTAATGCCACGCAAGGGCAAAAAACCGGGGATTCTCTGAGGAAAAGACACAATAATATCGAAGAAAAGAATATTTTTTCGAAGAAAAACATTAAAAAAGTGGAGAAAAGACTTGCACTTGCCAACATTTTTTGTATCTTTGCACTCAGTAGGAAAAGTTCCTGCCGATTCCACCTAGAAGCTTATGACTCCTGTGAAACCACTTTTTATACTTAGAAAACCATAAGCTAATGACACAAGCAGATTTAGTAAGGCTTTACTTCGCTAAAGGAGTTGTTTACAACTCATGGAGCTATTGCTTCAACGAGCAATGCCCCCTGGCACAGGAATGTGCACACTATCTATCCGTAACTTACAAGAATCCGGAACAGACCAATGGTTACGCCATCTATCCCGATGCCTATCACGACAAGAAATGCGAACATTTCCTGCAACTCCGTCTGATGAAAATGGCATACGGATTTGAGAAGATTCTTGACGAACTGAAACACAAAGATGAAGGAAGTTTCAGAGTACACATGACTTCCTACTTCGGAAGCAGCACTTCATACTATCGCTATAAATTAGGACAAACTGGTCTCGTTCCAGAACAGCAACAGTACATCCTGCAATGGTGTAAAGGACGTGGATACACCAATATGAGGTTCGACCGATATACAGAAGAGGTTAACTACTGATAGCCAGTGCCCATGAGGGTCTGTACCCACGGCCATGAGCAACTGTGCCCGAGACGATAAGGAAATACAACCACGGACATGAGGACTCATACCCGAGACTACGAGGACTTTTACCCGACACCGCCGGGCAAAAGTACCCAAGGCCTTGGGCAAAACTGGGCAAAGTCTCGGGTTAACATCCCTGATGCCTGGAAGCAGAATCCAGGTCGTCAGTTGCATCCGGAAAGCAATGCTATTAATAACCACAAGTAACATCATATCAATAATTTAGCAGAAGTATGAAGTTTACCATTACAAGAATCAACAGACAGAACAAGTTGATGGTCAGTACGAAAACCATTGACAGGTTTCTGGAGCGCATCGCCAAGGACGATGCCAAGCAAAGTGTCGCCAGATTCAGAATGAGCGTGCCGCTGATGGAAGGCGATTACCAGTACTATAAAGGCTTCAGAGAATGGCAACACGTTTATCCTGCCGCTGAATTCAGCAAGGACGAAAGTGGCAATCTCGTCTTTCAGAAATCGAACGGACTCGTGATACTCCACTTCACCAATCTCATGACGAATCAGGAAAAAGATGCCGCCAAGACTGCCGCAAGTCTGCTGCCGATGACCTTCGCTGCTATCGAAGGAGCCGACGGAAGAAGCCTCATCGTACTCGTCAGCATCTGTAACAAAGAAGGAAAAATCCCGACAAAAGAGAAAGAAGCAGATTTACTCTACCAATCAGCCTACGAACAGGTAAAGACGCTCTATCAGGCACAGGTTCATGCTACCATCAAACCGGAAAAGCCATCCCAGGAATCAAACTTCATGCTTACGAAGGATGCTTCACCTTATTATAACAATAAGGCGGTGGCGATGCGCATTGCCTCAAACCAGTTTGCGGTTGCCACAGCACCCAAAAGCATCGACGACCTGAAAGCCTACGATGATTATGAGTTTCTCTATCGCAAGGCAGCAGAAGAGACGATGACAGAAATGAAAAAAGCCAACATCTCATGGAAGAACGACAACGACCGATTCTTAGCCAGCCTCTCAGCCATCGCCAGCAAGCTCTGCGTCATGGGTCTCAGCGAAGAAGAAACCTTTGTCCACATTCGCCGCAACAACTGGAGCAAGGTGGCAGAAGAGCAACTCCGTCAGATTGTAGGCACCGCTTACGATTCCCATTCCAAAGACAAGAGAGTGGAGAAATCAGCCTCAGCCAGAAAAGGACGTGCCGACATTCTGCAGATGATCAACTATCTGGAAAGCCGTTACCAGTTCCGCTACAATACCGTGATGAAATACACCGAATACCGTCCCAACAATTCATGGATAGGCGATTTCAAGCCGGTGGATGCGCGCGTGCAGAAGAGCATGACGCTGGCTGTTCAGATAGCAGACATCCACGTAAGCATCAAGGACGTAAGAAATTTTCTGGAGTCAGACCGCATCAGAAACTACAGTCCGATAGAGTCCTATCTCTATGACTGTCTGGGAAAATGGGACGGCAAGGACCGCATCCGTGCCCTGGCTCGGACCGTACCCACCAACAATCCACACTGGGAAGACTGGTTTTACACCTGGTTCCTGGGAATGGTAGACCAGTGGCGCGGCTTATATCGCAAACAATATGGCAACAGCACCATGCCACTTCTCATCTCCAAGCAGGGTTACAACAAGAGCACCTTCTGCCGCCGTCTGATTCCTGCCGAATTATCCTGGGGCTTCACCGACAATATGATTCTGTCAGAAAAGCGTCAGGTACTGCAGGCAATGTCACAATTTCTGCTCATCAATCTCGATGAGTTCAATCAGATTTCACCACAGGTTCAACAGGGTTTTCTGAAGAATCTGCTGCAATTGCCAACAGTAAAAATCAAGCCGCCGTACGGAAATCATGTACAGGAATTCCCTCGTCTCGCCTCCTTCATCGCCACGAGCAACATGACGGACATTCTTTCCGACCCATCCGGCAACCGCCGTTTCCTGGGAGTAGAACTGACGGGACCTATCGATGTGAGTGGCAGACTGAACTATGAGCAGCTTTATGCGCAGGCGATGCAAGCTCTGGAGCGTGGCGAAAAATCCTATTTCGACGCCAAGGAAACCGCCATCATCATGCAACATAACAGACAATTTGAGCAGATTTCCCCTATCAAGCAATGTTTTCTGCAGGTTTTCGAGCCTGCAAGTGCCCCAGAAAATGGCGAATATCTGATGACAGCCGCCATTTTCGACATTTTGAAGCAGAAATTCGGCTCCTCCCTCCAGGTTTCGAGTATACAGAAATTGGGCAGAGAGCTCCAGAATATCGAAGGATTGAAGAACCGAAGAACAAGATTTGGCACTGAGTATCTGGTAGTTAAAAAATAATCCACTCATTTCCTTATAAAAAAGAGCGTGGCAATGCGTGGCATTAAGTGGCAATAAAAAAACCGCTTATTGCCACGCATTATTCACTTATAATCAGAGAGTTAAATGCATTGGTGATAGATGTGGCAATAAAAACAGAAAAACATTTCTTATTCGCTATGACGTACAACCAATGTAAGTTAGGCAAAAACCATTAATAGAAAATATCTATAATAAAATAGCCAATAACTTTCGTTTATCTATCATAAAAACCGTAACTTTGCACCAGAATTTTAAACGAAACAAGAATAATGATGGAAACAAGAAAAGAAATAGCAGCAGAAAAGAAGCGTTGTGGATCACACAACTGCACCCAGGCAGTGGTTTGTACCTATTATGATTATACGGGTATAGATGAAGAGACACTTAGAAATGTGGGCAATGCCTTTGCGGCAGGAATGGGTAATATGGAAGGTACCTGCGGCGCCCTAGTAGGAGCGGGAGTAGTATTAGGCCTTGCCACAAAGGATAAGGCTAAGTCTGTCAAGGCGATGCGACAGATTATGACTCAATTCCAGCAACGCAACGGGGCTACCCAATGCAAACTTCTCAAAGGGGTGGGCACAGGTAAGATACTCAGAGAATGCCCACTCTGCGTAGCGGATGCGGCAGAACTGCTGGAAGAACAATTGGATAAACTAACCGATAAGTAGAAGGCAATGGCAAAATACAAGGCGCAAAGCGAGCACGTTCAAGGCAAGATAAGCCCTGTATTTGGCTGATGATATAAATAGAATAACGATATGAATTTACAGCAACTGAAATATATTGTGGCACTCAACCGCTTTCGCAATTTTGCGAGGGCGGCAGAGGCTTGTCAGATTTCGTAGCCTACACTCAGTGCCATGCTTGTGAAACTGGAGTATGAGAACATGTGGATTATGAAGGAAGCACAGTGTCTGCGCAACAGTGCCTTTTCGTTCTGCAAGGCGCGCAGCAAGGGTCATCATATCTATGAGGCGGGCAGCACCGAGACCCTGATAAGGATAGTGGATGAGAATGGCGGCTTCACCATCATCCCAGAGATGCACCTCCCTTTTCTGAGTAAGGAACAGCGCAGAAATGTGAGAAAGATAGAGGGAGATTACCTGTCGTAGAGGCGCATATCAATCTATATCAGAGAGGATTTCATCCGTGAGCGTATGCTGAATACCCTTGTCGATTCCCTCAAAATGTTTATTCCGGAAGAGATGATGGGAGAAGGCATCAGAAAATATGGCATCAAGCTGTAGGACTTGGCGTCAAAAAGCCCCGATGCGTCTCGTACCAGGGCTTTAAAATGATTTTATTTGTTATGAAGTACAACCATAGTGGTTGACTGCGCCACAAGTCTATGGCGACTTTTATCTTATGGGGAATAATGGGCCACAGCCTCATTTTCTTCGAACATATTGTAGAACTGGCTTATCTATCAAGAGACCTGCATCAATATTTCCTTTAAGTTTGTCTATACCTTGGCGAATTATCCATTGTTTTGCTATTGCTTATTCCTTAGCTCTTCTATCAAGTCATTTACAATATATGTATCACTCATCAGATGCAAGCTAAGTTCTTTGTCATGTAGCATACGGCAAACATCAGAGTCATAGAATATCTGTAATGCTCTGTCGGTTGATATATGCAGTGTGTCGGCTAGTTGCTTTATGATACGAGCGATTTTATTCCATAATAAAAAGTCCAACATAATTATACCCTTTCGTATGATTTGAACTGCAAATACTTATCAACTATCTCTTGGCTTAAAATGCAAATCTGATAGTTAGGCTTGTGATAAATCAACTGGCGAAGAGTATGCTCAACATCAGCATAGCCATTGATATAGGCTTCTACTGCATCAATTACACGGTCGTCAGCCACTCCCCCTTCAATGATGCCATACCCACTCCAAGGTTGCTTTCCTTTTCTGCTGTCAACAATGAAGTCGAGCCATTCCTTATCGTAAGCATCAAATCGTTTTACCTTGCTGTCTTGTGGTAGAGCGAACTCATAGGTGTTCACTATAGCTTGCTTGGCTCGTCTGATGGTCTTGATACGGACAGCCCATTTGGAAGCTTGTTCAAACAAAGGCGTAAGATAGAAGCCTGGACCGAAATCCAAGTCCTTTCTGCCAATGCTTACTAAAGGATGCTCAACAATGACATTTGAACCATGATATAATATTTGCTTTTCCATTATTCTTTTCTTTCCCAATTTTTAAGAGCTTCAACCACATCACTTGCCACAGCTTCCCGGCTCTCGGTATGTAGAGTGTCATAGCAATCTTGAATGAGACTTTTGATTAGCCCCACCTTATCCAATCGCTTTCTCATTTCAGACGGCGATATACCCATTTTTTGTGCCGAAGCCTCGATAGCCAACACCGTAAAGGCGAGGCGTTCGAACTCTGGGTCACTTTTCAGCAACAATTCTCTATCTTCCATTCTTTACATAATATTGTATTTGGATGCAAATTTATAGATTTTCTCTGATATTCCACTCAATTTCAGAGTTAAATAAAGAAAAACAGCCCGATTTTGCCAAAATCTTTGCTGGTGATGGAAGAAGAATCATAAAAGTAGGAGTAAACATAGGATTTCCGTGTTTACGAATTACAATTCCATAAAGGTACGATTAGAACATTCCTTATTGCGAATCGATTCATCAGATGCAATCTATTTCAATTCCATAAAGGTACGATTAGAACCTGTTTCCAAAATTCATCATAATCAATATCTTTAAGTATTTCAATTCCATAAAGGTACGATTAGAACACGCCACTGCCGAAAGCGCCCCCGTTCCCAGCGAATTTCAATTCCATAAAGGTACGATTAGAACGGGAGGTATACGAAGGCCGTCTTGCTCTCGATGCTCATTTCAATTCCATAAAGGTACGATTATAACTGGTGGTTAGCCTACGATAGCGAGACCAACCGCTATTTCAATTCCATAAAGGTACGATTAGAACTATCTTATTTTACCTGCCTCAATGAATCGCAAGGAAATTTCAATTCCATAAAGGTACGATTAGAACGCAGCAGTTAGAAGACCAGAAAGCCCAGCACCAGCATTTCAATTCCATAAAGGTACGATTAGAACATATTACAACACCTCTTAAAAGCCAGTTCAAGAAATTTCAATTCCATAAAGGTACGATTAGAACTAGAAGGAACATCAATAAACAGCGCTCTCTAGATATTTCAATTCCATAAAGGTACGATTAGAACTTGATGTCCAGTACTCTCTGAGCCTTGATAACATATTTCAATTCCATAAAGGTACGATTAGAACATAATTAAAATACATATATATGTTAGGAGCATTAATATTTCAATTCCATAAAGGTACGATTAGAACAATCGATTCACCTGCTCTTCTGTTGGCACTTTGACATTTCAATTCCATAAAGGTACGATTAGAACACTTTGCCCTATCGGTGATAGCGTTGAGTTCAAGATTTCAATTCCATAAAGGTACGATTAGAACATCAGGCGAAAGATGTTATGCCACCAAGAATTTAATTTCAATTCCATAAAGGTACGATTAGAACTTTAATCTTGGTAGTCGCCTTAACTTTGCTCTGGCATTTCAATTCCATAAAGGTACGATTAGAACGATTCTGTGAACTGTATGTAACAGTAGCGCCTGAATTTCAATTCCATAAAGGTACGATTAGAACAGGATAAACAATCATTAACCACTCATATAAAGACATTTCAATTCCATAAAGGTACGATTAGAACGCATGGGCAGCGGCACTAGTGCCATCGCCTGCATCATTTCAATTCCATAAAGGTACGATTAGAACTTCTTTCAGTTCTAGCGTCTTATCGTATATCTTCGATTTCAATTCCATAAAGGTACGATTAGAACAATAGCTCCATCCATTTGCCCTTTCCATCTACCAAATTTCAATTCCATAAAGGTACGATTAGAACCACATACCATAAGCGTGAAATAGCATAATCGTAATATTTCAATTCCATAAAGGTACGATTAGAACAAACACGGTCTTTAGTGATTTGCTGACCGTCAAGAGATTTCAATTCCATAAAGGTACGATTAGAACCTGGTGGTAGGTCAGGTATATCAGCGTGACGGATATTTCAATTCCATAAAGGTACGATTAGAACAACAGACTTCACCGATGCCTTCGACTCCTTATATCTATTTCAATTCCATAAAGGTACGATTAGAACTTTTTGCAGTCGTTAATTGTAGTCTTGTCAAACCTTAATTTCAATTCCATAAAGGTACGATTAGAACATGCTACGCAACCGTTGAACCAGCGATATCTCGCCTATTTCAATTCCATAAAGGTACGATTAGAACACATTTAATTGCGGTAACGAAACCTACAAACTCATATTTCAATTCCATAAAGGTACGATTAGAACCTATCATCGAAGAAGGCAAAGATGCGGTCCTTGTGAATTTCAATTCCATAAAGGTACGATTAGAACCGGTAGATAGACCAAAGAAGTTTATGTGCCCTGATGCGATTTCAATTCCATAAAGGTACGATTAGAACCTGCCAACCGTTTGTCAGACTACCATTTTGTCTTCTATTTCAATTCCATAAAGGTACGATTAGAACCACGTTGACTTGCCAGCCTAGATTCTGAAAGAATATTTCAATTCCATAAAGGTACGATTAGAACTGAGGTGACAATAGTGTATTGCAAAACGGCTCCAATTTCAATTCCATAAAGGTACGATTAGAACTGAATATAATTCAGCTGTTAATCAACGTAAGCGACATTTCAATTCCATAAAGGTACGATTAGAACTATTTGAATACTGGGAGAAAATAGGCTCACTTTCATTTCAATTCCATAAAGGTACGATTAGAACGATAGAAAGGACTTTCCTTTCTTTTTCTGATGCAAATTTCAATTCCATAAAGGTACGATTAGAACATACAAGCTCTAGGTTCTATTGCTGGCGGTCTTTTATTTCAATTCCATAAAGGTACGATTAGAACATCATGCTGGTGCATTAAAAACAAAGTAAGAACCCAATTTCAATTCCATAAAGGTACGATTAGAACTGACCTTTCTCACCGTAACCTCTTTACCGCAAAGGTATTTCAATTCCATAAAGGTACGATTAGAACAGTATAAAGTTAGTTATGACCGTTTTAACGGTGCTTTATTTCAATTCCATAAAGGTACGATTAGAACTCAGGGTGCACCTTTTGTTACCCGTTCTGTTGATAATTTCAATTCCATAAAGGTACGATTAGAACATACTGGTAACCCTTCTGATGTTACTGTGCCTTCATTTCAATTCCATAAAGGTACGATTAGAACCCGTTGAATCTTAGGCGTAGATGCCCGCAGAATCTATGGGTTTGCGAGTGCAAAGATACAAAAAAATCTTCAGAAAAATGTCGATGCCTAAAGATATTTTTTCTGCGGTCTTACGACAACCAGCCTATTTATGGAGGTTTCAATAAGTCAAAGAGCACTTTCGGAGGTTTTGCCGAACTCAAAACTGCAAAATAGAACCACATCGACAACTCTTTATAAGAAATTATCGGTAGTCATTCTTTCTTTTCCAAGAATCTGTTTGTTCATATTATACCCCATTTTATTGGTGAAAACAATGACACTATCCTCGGATTCATCAATAATAGCTTTCATTTTCATTTGTAATTCACGAAGTTTGGCTTCAGATAATTCTCCCTCCAAAACTGAGTTCTGAATCCAACACAAATACTGGCGGCAAAGCTTCAACATTTTGCCAACTCGCTTCTCACCTACATCGTAAACTATAATCACATACATATCACCAATACATTTTAAAAGGTTTATATTCTTCTATTCCTAAAATATCTTTCAGTAGCTTATAACATTCCAACTTTATAAGATGCTTATAGCTTACATTACGTCCTAAAGAACGATGACGGAATGTCTCATCATAACGCTCTTCCATGGCCTTTACAAAAATCTTCTTTCCCTTTTCGTTCAAAAGACATTTGTTGAGTTTCTTATCAAAATGACTGGTGCTTAAAGCATGCTTATTGAGTACCTTGAAGATGACTCTATCCACGATAATAGGTTTGAAGATCTCGGATATATCAAGACATAGTGAAAAACGCCTTTCTCCTGGAGTATGCAGAAAGCTTATCGTGGGATTGAGCTGAGTTTGATGAACTGCCCGGAGAGTTTCAGTATAGCACATCATATTGCCAAAAGAAATGAGAGCATTTACCTCGTTCTCCGGCGGTTGTTTGGTTCTTGCCCCCATGTTGAAATCATCGATAATGATATCGAATGCTGCATAATAAGCCTGTCTGATATTTCCCTCAATTCCCATTATCTCATCCACAGCCTTGGCATCTGGTAAAGTATTACTCAACCTTTTAATGGTATTGATAATATTCTGCAAGTCTTTTCCTCTACGATTATAATAGTTGAGGTTCATAACCATATTCCAAGCTGCTCCCTGAATGAATTTTCGCGCCAATTCTACCCTTTTCTTCTTGTTTTGGTACGCAGATGTTTGTGCCAACAATGCCTTGCCAGAAAGAAGACTTTCCCTTGGCATGAAGCTTCCGGTATAGTTCTCATAATAGTCGAAGAAGTGGACAGGAATACCTTTCTGTCCCAGAAAGTTGAACAAAGCACTATTTGCCCGGAGACTTCCAAAGGCATACAGTTCCGCAACATCCTCAATAGGAATAAATCGAGGTTGCTGCTTGATTTCTTCATTATCTTCATTCACGATAACAGGCGTGAACTTCAGCGTATTGTCCCTTCTCTCCATAATGCCTGGATTGAACAGATAAAAACTTCTTTTCATTCTTCTTCCTCCAACTCGTTTATATAACAAAAATCGAAATAACTACAATTCTTACAGATGCCTTTCTTGACTTTAGACGGGCAAACATCTTGAGAGATTATCTTAATAATGTCTTTAGATATAACCTGAATGTCATCTCTATCAACATCTGTCAAGATTACTTCTTTTGTCTTTCTCAAAAGAGGATATTCCAAGATGCCCTTCACGCCATCAATTCCATGTTGCTCGAAAACATACATGTAATATTTGAGCTGCCACTCATGAGCTTTATCCACCTTATTAGATTTCTTTATCTCATGGATGACCTTATTCCTGGCATCATAGTAATCTACTTTGATACCATCAATCTCCACTTCCTCATACTTTGATGTACGTTGCGGATAACTTGATTCATGCACCAGCTTACCTTCATAGACCAAGTCTGACTCTTGTTCCATGTTGATACCATTGGCAAACAGCCATAGTTTGCGATGACAAAGCTGGTAATAGTTGAAATGAGTACCTGTTACTATCATAAAAGCATCCCTCCTCCATCAATTTGAATACCTGTCTTAAAATCATAACATTCAGAAGATATTTTATAAAGACCATTAAAATCTTCATCTGATGATGTAATTGGTTTTGATTGATTTTGTTTAAATCTAATTTGCACAATCCGATTGGACATCTTTTTAAATTGGTTGCTTAATTTCCTCTTATTGCATTGTATTATAGATATCTTGTCATCATGTGAAAGAGATTCTGTTAAATTCTTCTGATACTCTAGAAGTAATTCAAAGTTTTCATCCTCACCATTACGAGGCACATAGTACAAATATTCCTCGCCAAATATATTCTTGTCAATAAGTGAAAATTTCCCCACTTTCTCATACATACATTGGCTTATATCCTTCATTAAATTGTCTTTCAGCTTCTCTCCATAGGCTCCAAATATAAGTTGGTCACATATTTTATCAAAGAAAGTTTTCTGTATATTCAACATATCCTTCTCTTCGCAATTTCCTGATTCATAAAAAGATTCTCTTGAGAATTTTATCAACTCATTATCAGGACCTCGATAAATCAGGCTTGAACGTTCCCCTTGATTTGTTCCTAACCTAACTACAACAACTTTTCCCTTTTCTGGATTTTTTCCATTTCTATTGCAACGACCAGCTGATTGTACAACACTTGAAATGGTAGCAAAATCCCTATAAAGTACAGGAAAATCAATATCAACTCCCGCTTCGATAAGCTGAGTAGAAATAAGAATAACTTTATCACCTTGACGTAGTTTCCTTTTAGCAAGATAAACCTTCAGACTTCGGTCTCTTGGAGTAAAATGCGTATTAAGAAGCAACACATTTGTGTCATCCATATTTCCAGTGATGAAATTGTATAAGTCTTTTGTATCCTGAATAGTATTCAAGATAACAAGCACCGATTTCTCCTCCTGTAAAACTTGATGCCCCAACTGTTCAATATCTATAATCGACTTTTGTACCTCAACTGTATATCTGTTAAAAACAGGATTCTCATAATGAGAAAGTGACAACAATTTAAAGGGTGGTTCATAATCCAGAAAGAAATCCTTTGCCTCTTTATTATCACTAGGCAATCGAAGAACTGGCTGTGTAGCAGTAGAAACTATCGCAAAACTATCAGTCAGTTTACAGAATTTGTCTAAGTAAGCGACAAAAAACCCATACAATCTTGGAGGTAAAGACTGTATCTCATCCAAGAGAAAGACACAATTGGAAAAATTAGGTAATTTCATAAGTTCATGATTCTTATTACCCAATAGTGTCTCAAATATACGTACAAAAGTTGTAATTATGAATGGATAGCCAAAAGTATCTTCTTGAAATTCTAAAGCCTCTAATTCCTGTAACAACTTTTCAGAAGGATTTTCATCCAGTTCTTTCTGTATATCATCAAAGCGTGTATTTGTAGATTTCGAGTCTATACGCTGAACGAAATATTCGTAACCTTTCAATATTTTCAACACTTCAGACTCAACTTGTTCAGTTATTGACAAGAATGGCAATCCATAAATAATTCTTTTAGCCCCCTTCGATTTTATGATTTCGGAAGCTAAAGATAACAACATAAGTGTTTTGCCGGAACCTGTCGGTGCCGTCAACTCGAAAATCTGTTTTCCTTCTTTTAAACCTTTTCTAATACTATTGATGCTCTCCAGACGTATCTTAGTTCTCTCTATATTAAGTAAAGTTTGAGATTTAAGATTGTCAAGATAGCCCTGTAATATATTTGGATACTTATGTGAAAATTCATTCAGATATCGTTCGTCATCATCAAGCATAGATAGCATATCACCTGCATCGCTTTTATCAGCTTTTACCAATGCAGAGAAAATGCTTTGTATTTCTAAATAGAATCGTAAAGCAACATTATAATCATTTGGCTTATTTACTATTCTTTTATAAAATAATCTAATTCTATCTTCTTCTATTGATGATGGCATAGATAGCTCAATGCCTAATAACTCAGAAAAGACATTACCAAAAGATATATGCTTCTTGTCAAGAAAGGCATAAAGATTGCTTACTTCATAGCCCGAAAGAATAGGATTGCCATCATTTGGTATCATATCAGGTAAGTCCCCATGATGTTTCGCAACAATGGTTATTAAAGATATTAAAAAATTTTTCGAATTAAATCCATGTGGAACTTGATACCTATCTGGATTTTTAATCAGGAACATGAGAAAAGCATACGCAGACAAATAAGCATGATGATCATATCCTTTTGGACATGATCCATTTAATTTCTGTTGAAAATTAGGATTAACCTTACCTATATCATGGAAGAGAGATACCAATCCTGCTGCATCAGAACTGGTAATTCTCTTTGACAATAAAGCCACATTTTCAAGATGTACTTTCAAAAGTTTTCCTGGATGTGAATAACAATTATTTAAATTAAAACCCATTGTTCAATCTCTTTATCATGAATATATTCCCAATAATCTCCTTCTACGTTAAGCACATGAGAGCATTCTGGGTATATGACATTTACATATTTTTCTGGCAAATTCCAAAAATCATTATTCTGATATGTCGGAAGTTTGTCAAAACCGATTCGAAAGTCATCGTCAATTATTATTAACTTATGTTCATTCGCAATAACGAAACCTTTGGTCTTAAAATCGCCAGTACCCATCATTGTGAATTCTCCATGGCTAATGAAAGTCAATTCTGCAGGACAGTTAGCAATACCCAAATAAGGGTCGTAGATAGCATATCCTTCTAAAATCGCATTCTGAAAATCATCGAATATACTTTGAGAGCGTTCACCATTGAGTCCCACACAAACCTTGTAGCTAACATCACGCAGCATTTCAAAAGCTTTGGGTGATTTAATAGCTGTAGGGTTTATGGCCGTGTGAGACGTAAATCCACATGATGCTTTTTTTACAGGCTTTAGCAATTCAACACCATACAACAAGTCTTCAGACAACTGAGGGAAAAGAGATTTCATCTTCTCGCGTTCAATTCCTAAAACTGCACCAATCATTCCGATTAATGCCGTTTTAGGAATAAGGTCATGAGACAATGGATTGTTGTTGGTCTCTGGCTTTTTAAAATGAGCCCAATCACCATCTATCTTGAATTGAAAACCTTTCATAAGCTCATCTCTTCAAACTTCTCACCATTAAGCTCATTCTTAATCTTATCTATCTCTGTATAGAATCTGATTTTTTCTATCTTGTCATTCTTGGCAAGTTCCTTGAGTTTACTGAAATCGAGAGTATAGTCCTCCATACTACGAATTTGCTCGTCTTTCATACCTTCATTCGGCTCAAGTTTAATGGTTCTGTCAACTCCATAGAGTTTGTCAAAGTTCTGTTTGTAGTCTATGACTAACAGCAAAAGTGAATCTTGTCCGACTTTTGAACGAGAGAAAGAGCTTCCTTCTCCGCCTGTTCCATACCATAAAGCTTTAAACATTTTCTGCAGATCATTTTCTTTCAAGTCTGTGTTTTTAGCAACAGTAGGATTAATCCATCCGTGAATTTGAACAACAGAATAAGGAACCAATGTTGTTGTGGCAATGGCACCTTGCGCTTTATCTCCTTTAGATGTAAAATGTGACGTGTTCTGGTGCATTCTCAAGTTGACACGATTCAAAGAAGGGTTAAGGGAAGCAAATTGCACAGGTCCCGTAAATTGCACATGCCCATTTGTAAACTCAGTCTTACCAACTTTCATTTTATTTTCTAGCGTTGATATACCACCAAACAATCTTACATCAATGAGTTCTTTCATTATTTCAGCGATGTCGGTCTTTTGATTGGAATTCCAATTCTCAATAATCCAAGTTAATACACCTTTAGAATCTGTTTTGCCAGCTCCTGTTTTTTCTGAGACATAGATGTGTTCACCCTCGATATCCTCAAGGTATGTACGGACAAATCTCTTAATTCGAACATCACTAACAAGGATTTTCTTCGTTTCCTCATCGTAACGTTGTTCTCCCGTAAATGGATCCCCATTAGGAATGTTGTATGATGTTTCATACAAAAACAAAATCTCTGATTTCTTCATATCTTTAATTTTTATGGTTTATTTCATCAACTATCAAGTTAAGTTTACTAACTTCATCTTTCAAATCTTCATTATCAGAATAATCAGCCAAGATTTTTTCCAAACGTTTCTGAAAATCTTTTTTCTTATCCGTCGGCTCATATTTAAAAAAGCCGTCCAAGAAACCGAAAGACAATTCATCCTTGTCATATTCAGATTCAGAAATATTTGCCAAATCATCACAAACCTCAGCACACATTGCGCTCCACACACTGTCATGCATTACAAGTTTCTGACTAATGTCAGTAACAAATCTGATGCAATCCTCTTTCGTTGACACTCTTCTTGAAAGCAATCCAACATAGTTCTTTTCAAAAGAACCAATAGAATTCTTCAGTGGCTTGGCCATTTTTCCTATTTTAAAGCCAAGTTTAAAACTTGCAGAATTAATAATATCCATATATTTATTTTGTTTATTATTTTGTATTGACAATATGAACATCAAATCATATTTCAAGATTTTACACCAAAACGAACCATCTCCTATACGTGTTGTGGATTCTACATTAGTCACAAACGAATGGAGTAAATAGGGATCATTATAATAATTTTCTTTATATATTAAAGGAAGCACTTTGAGAATATGACTTTCATATTTCTTCGATGCGGCTATTTTAACTTTTCCCGTTGCATCCAATTGCACATCTCCCAAGAGATTGCGAAACGACTTGCATATAGAAAGAGAATTGTCTTCCTTTTTCTCTTTATTTTTTTTAAATTTGTCTATTTTTATCTCTTTATTTCTTTCTGCGTACACTTGATGTGCAATATTCGCATTTCTCGAGTTTACACGATTTAGAGTGCTTCGTGTTATATTTGAAATTTCAATCAGATAAGTGTCATCTGGCTTTGTTCCTCCATCTTTTGCAAAAATGAAATCAAAGGATGTAAAAGTCGAACAGTCTTCTAAAATTGACGAAATCAGATCATCCTTATATTCATTGGCTGATACTATTGCAGATTCATTTCTCTTCTCTTGAAAAAGTATTAAATCCTCTGCTTTCAAATTATCTCCACACGGCAAAACTATAAGTTTATAATCAGAATCATCATCAATCTTCTTCCCCTTCTTTGCATATTGATCAACATAAAAAAGATCTTCAATCTCTGATTCTGTAAAAACTCTTGTCTTGTATCTATTTCCCAAATCAAAATTTGGAAATTGTATGTCATTTTTCTCATTACCAGAACATATTGTAGGCCAAAGGCTCTTATTCAGCACAATTCCTTCCTTATTCTTTTTATCAACAAACTCCGTTATCATATTACGAGTAATGAGTTGTAACGAATTGGCAAAATCATACCAACTTTTGGGATGTCCATTTTCATCCTCATAAGAGAAATGTAAAAAGATGGATGCCGAATTTAACCAAAGTAATTCCGCATCACCTTTAGCCTCACTTAATTTTTCCAGTTTCTTTTTGTTGTTTTCTTTATTTATAGTGCAACAAATATTTTTTAAAATATCTTCATTCTCAATATATTCCTTAAAGGACGAAACGTTTTCATTTTCAAAATATTTTATAATAGCAGGAGCATATTTGAGGATTCGTTCTATAAAGGTCTGTTCTTTTGCGAGTCCTTTTCTTATCTGTTTGAACTCATTTATTTCTTCAGAAGAAAAATCAGGTGAAGAATAGATTTCTTTGCACTTTGCAGTTCCAAAGTTAAAGGAATTTTTATTCTGAGATTCTCCTAATTTATAATATCCATCTTCTTTTGGCTTATTTATGGATCCATTTTTACCCAATGTGCCTTTGACAGAATAATAAATATCACCATATATATATCTACAAACGGAATCACTATTTGAAGTTTTATACTTTAAACAAAATAGACTATTTCTTTGATTTTCTGGTACAATCGATGCTTTATCAAAAATAATATTAAAGTCTTTATCTACTGGAAGACAAAGGCAAAAAGGCCAACATCCTTTCTCATCTTTAGGACAAGAAACAATATTTTTTGAGAAACTCATTTTATCTTTTGAATTTCTCAATATATTTCCGATTTTTAAAACTGTATCTAAACTCATAATTCTATCTTCTTTATAAATCCAAATCCCTGTGAACATAGTTCTCCAACACCTCCTTCATATGCAATCTTCATCAACTCCAAAGGTGCTTTTATGCGGAAGGAGCAGAGATATCCACGTACTCTTGATTCGTAAGGAGTATTGGCTTTTATCGTTATCAACTTCGACTTGACCTTATTGTCTGTCAATTCGAATGAAAACTCCTTGTCATTCATATCAAATGGTTGCCCATGAATGCTCTCATATCTCGCCATCAATCCCTTTAATACGCCTTCAGCAAACATAGGATTGTCAGGAGATAGATATTGAGTCTTGTTGTCTTCATGAAGCTTAACACAAATAGGAGACAGAGCTACGAAAGTCATTCCTTCAGATAATTGTGGCATAGGCATAGCCTCTACTCCAACAACATCAAAAGCAACTTGATACTTCTTATTGCCAATTGAAAAGCTTTGATGGGCAAATATACCTTGAATGAACTCAAGAGTACTTTTTTCCGGTATAAAGCTAATGTACCATACTGCTCTTTCACCAATGATTTTCAAACACCCGGCTTCTGGCAAAGGTCTTACTTTCTCAAAGATGAAGGGTGAATAACAAAATAGCTTAAACCTCTTTCTTTCATGTAATAGATAACCATTTTCATGAAGCCATGACGAATATTGCGTATCAGCTTGCGCTAATATGCGATAAATGACTGCAGACTGCTCATACTGATAATTAAAGGGCAGCAAGTCACCATGTTTTCTATCTATTTTCAAAGTTATTTTAAACTTCATAAATATTTATTTTATAAACACAAAGTTAATAAAAAAACTCATATATTGTTATTTTCTTTAAGAATTATTATACTAAATTTCATCCATGGGTGCTGAGTCATTACTTTAAAAGACCTTTAACCCTATCAGAAACTATCAGCTAAGTAATTCAATCTACATTATTCTTAAAATATTCAAGTTTATCTTTTACAACTCTTGAAATCTCTTTCGCCTTCTGATAGCACCCATCAATTTCTTCATAGGTGTATGCATTCCGAGCCTCAGCGATGCTTTCGGTTGCAACCTCTTCGAACATTTCGAAGACAATTTGCTCATTATTTTTTTCCTTCATATCTAACACTATTAAGAATTAGTATTTCCTTGTTCGAGTATCACCCAAACACCGGTTTTATCACTTCCTTCTTGCCTTATAATACCAGTTATTTTCATTACCGCCAAATCTTTTTCTCCGTTCTTGAAGTCTCCGACAAGGTTACCGACAAAGTCTCCGACATTTATTGTCGGTAACCAACTCCCCATAAAACGATAACATATTGGTTTTCAATTATTTTTCTTTCCGACATTTTCTCCGACATTTTCTCCGACATTTACATCGGCATTTACATCGGCATTACCGCCACATTACCGCCAAAACAATATTTGCACCGACATTTACACCGACATTTACACCGACAAAATAGCATCAACCTTCAGCGTTCACAGACCAACGCTAAATTGATAACTTTCCCAAAATTATCCCAAAAGAGAAAGAACAAGAAGATTTAAGGAGAAAAGGGGATTACACATTATTATATATAGGAATTCTTAGGGAAAATGGTGGGGATTACAAATCCCCGGTATCATCGGTCGAACATTTTTTAACGACGGATTGCAAATCCGTCAGAACGCCTAACGGACCAACTGCCAAATTGATTACTTACCAAAATTTATCTCAAAAGAGGAAAGAAGGAGATTATAGTAAAAATCAGGTTACACCATTATATAAAGATAGCACCTTGACCGTACTAAACATACAGTCAAAATGCTAGAGTACAAAGATCCTGTATTTTGATTAAGCATTCAAACAAGCAACAGACTTATTCTAACGTTAAATAACTGTTTGAAAAAAATGCCTTAAACATTTGGTAATTACGAATATTAAGCGTATCTTTGCAAAAAAGAAAGACAATAATAATCAGATATACTTGAAACAAAAAGATATCTGTGGCAAAGGCTGTATCAACGAGACCTTCCGTGTGCTGAAAGACAACGAGATACGTCAGTACGGAGAATACCGCACCAAACGCCTCGTTCTCGAAGCTTGGAATAAATTTGGTTTTGACAATTAAAATAGAACTTTTATGGACAACGTGATAGTTTTAGGTAATGGATTTGATATTGATTTGGGATTAAAAACTTCTTTCAAAAGATTTGTTGAATCATTTGATTTTTTATCGATTCCCGATATACCTTTAATCAAAAAGATCAAAGAAAGATCTGTTGAAAATTGGTGTGATTTAGAAGGGTTACTCCGCAATGAACTTATAGCTTACTCACTATCACCATCAGTTGAATGCGCCGAAGATGTAAACAGTGCATGGCTTATGATTACAAAGGTATGGGGAAGATACCTTCCTGAATTAACAGATTTGGATAAAATTTCTATCAATAAGAATTCATGTGCTTATCATTTACTTTTAGTAGATGAAGCACATGAAAGTTTTTGGTATACATTTAACTATACCAATCCATGGTATCTGTGTAAAATGTATTCACAAAAGAAAGCCGTTTATATCCATAACGAGAATATTCCATTAGACTGGGCAAAGCATCATGGCTTTATGTATCAAGCATCTACCAATTTGATAATTGGTGTAGACAATATGGTGCCTCCTTGTATAAGTTCAGGCACACATCTATCACACATCATCAAAACGAAGAATCCTCATTTCCAAAAAGGTATGAAGGAAAATGTCGTAGAAAGATTATTTACAGCAGACAATGTTGTGATATTTGGACAATCATTAGGCATCACTGACTCTGACTATTTCAAGCCATATTTAACTTCTGTAATCAATGGTGAGACAGACAACAAAAATATTTTTATTGTTACCTACAACAATAGTAGTTTAAATGGTATTAAAAACAACATGTCTGAGTATGACATAAACTTTGATGACATAACAAAGTCTAAAGTAAATATCAACATAGTCTTTACAGAAAGAGGTATAACATCATATGAGTTTCAAATGATGATTACAGAATTATATAAGAATAGTAGCAACTAAATATGAGAATTAATGGAAAAATATATAGATATTTTTAACCAGCTCTGGGACCACTCAGAAAATGAGGTCGTAGAGTTCAAGAAAGCAGAGACCAACTTTGATGTTGACGAGTTGGGAAAGTACTTCTCCGCCCTCAGCAATGAAGCAAACTTACGAGACCATGAGTTTGCGTGGATAGTCTTTGGCGTTTGGGACAAGAAGCACCAGATTATTGGTACCAGTTTCAAAGATGGTGAAGTAGCCTTGAACCGCCTAAAGCAAGACATGTCTCAACACACTACAGACAATCTCATCTTTAGGGATATTGTACCTATTGAGGTTGAAGGTAAGCGCGTTTTGTTGTTCCAAGTTCCTGCATCGCCACGCAATATCGTGATGCACTGGAAAGGTGTGGCTTATGGTCGTGATGGCGAAAGTCTGAAACCATTGAACCAAGCCAAACAAGATGCCATCCGCCAACAACCACCAATACCAGATTGGACAGCCCAACTCGTACCCAATGCGACTATCAATGATTTGGATGAGTTGGCAGTAGCCACAGCTAAAGTCATGTTCAAGAAAGTACACTCTTCAAGTATTCCTGCCGAAGAAATAGATGCGTGGACAACAGAAGAGTTTTTGGCTAACTGCATGATGATGCGAGATGGTCAGCTCACTCGTGCTGCCATTCTGCTATTGGGCAAACCGCTATCTATCCAAAAGATCCATCCTGCGGTAGCACAAATTACTTGGACTTGGGAAGATGAGGAAGGTATCGTGCAAGATTATGAGCACTTTACGATACCTTTTATCCTAAACGTCGATAAGGTTTTGAGCAAAATTCGTAACAAGACTATGCGTGAACTGCCTGGAGGAACCCTTTTCCCTGATACGATGAAGCAGTATGATGAATATACAATACGTGAGGCTCTTCATAACGCCATTGCACATCAGGACTACACCTTGCAACAGCGCATTGTGTTTGTGGAAGGACCAAGCACCTTATATTATGGTAATGGTGGTAGTTTCATTCCTGGCACGATAGAGAATGCCTTGGAGCACAAAGGCCCACAATTCCACTATCGTAACGAATGCTTATGCCGCGGCATGGTTAACTTCAACATGATTGATACCGTAGGACGTGGCATCAAGAAGATTTACACAGAGCAGCGCAACCGATTCTTTCCAATGCCAGATTACGACATCGACAACGAGCATCGTACTGTTGGTGTAACCATCTATGGCAAGATGATAGATGAGAAATATACCAATCTGCTAAAGAGCAACCAGTCTTTGTCACTAAAGGAGTGTCTTTGGCTGGATGCGGTACAGAAGCATCACCCTATTACCAAAGATGCAGCCAAACATCTACTTGATAAAGGTTTGATTGAAGGACGTGCTCCACATTATACTATATCTCTAAAGGTTGCCAAACTGACGAAACAGATAGGGCATTATACCAAAGAGAAAGGGCTTGCAGAAAACAGCATTCAAAAGCTATTGCTTCAATTGGCACATAACGCAGGCGAAATAGGATTTTGGCGTAAAGACGCATTTGAAAGCCTTCAACATGTTTTTCCCGCAAACAACACTCGTGACGAAAAACTACGAAGAATAGGACGTCTGCTCGTTTATTTGGCAAAGGATGGTCTGATTATGAAATCATCGAATGGAAAGCAATGGATTATCACAGAAAAAGGTGAAAAAGAACTGGAGGCTTAAGATTTTCTAAAAAGGTTTATACGGTCGTTCTTGCGGTCGTTTCGGTCATTCTTGCGGTCGTTTCGGTTGTCTTACGGTCGTTCTTACGGTTGTTTCGGTCGTTCTTGTGGTCGTTGCGGTCGTTGCGGTCGTTCTTGCGGTCGTTCTTATGGTCGTTGCGGTCGTTCTTTACAAATGATTCTTCCTTGTTTCATCCTCTCTCTCGCTTCTGGATGTGGAAACAATATGGAAACTGGTTGAGTTGCAAGAGAGGATGCGAGAAGGGTGAGCCGAGGATAAAGTGTGTGGGGAGGACAAATACGGTCGCTAGAGAATGTAGTCTCGAGAAATAATGGTATCTTTGTAGGCGCAATAGCGGAGGTCCAGGCTGAGGACTGGTGAGAAACTAACAAAGTAAAGATGATAATAACGATGAATATGAAAAGAAACGTGATGCTTATCGTGGCGATGTGCATGGTCTCTGCCGTGGCATTCGCCCAAAAGACGATTCGGGTATCGACGGACAAGACTGACCTTGTATTGAAGGTGTCGCCCAAGGGGCGCCTCTACCAGGTCTATCTCGGCGACAAGCTGCGCAATCCGGCCGACTACGACCACTTGCCCTGGGAGGTCTATGCCTCCTCCGATGCTGCAGTCAGTACGCGTGGCCATGAGGCTTATGCAGCCTCGGGGGGCGAGGACTTCTTCGAGCCCGCTGTGGCCGTGACCCATGCCGACGGCAACAAGACCACCTACCTCTACTATCAAAACGTGGAGCAGAAGGCCGTGAACGGTGGCACGGAGACGATCATCACCCTGCGCGACCAGGTCTATCCGCTGACCGTGAGGCTCCACTATGTGGCCTATCCCAAGGAGAACGTCATCAAGGCCTGGAGCGAGATCTCCCACCAGGAGAAGGCGCCCGTGGTGCTATGGCGCTACAGTTCGGCCATGCTCTACTTCAAGGCCGACCGCTATTTCCTCACCAGCTATCATGGCGACTGGGCCAGGGAGGGTCAGCCCGAGACCGCGCCGCTGACCCGTGGCAAGAAAGTCATCGACACCAAACTTGGCACGCGTGCGGCTATGCAGACGGAACCTTTCTTTGAGTTGGGTTTCGACGAACCAGCCAAGGAGAATGAGGGACGGGCGATGCTCGGCACCATCGGATGGCCCGGCAACTTCCGCTTCACCTTTGAGGTGGACAATGTGGGGGTGCTCCGTGTGCTGCCCGCCATCAACCCCTACGCCTCTGACTATCGCCTCAAGGCTGGCGAGGTCTTCACCACGCCCGAGTTTATCTTCACCCTGAGCGACCATGGTGTGGGCGAGGCTTCGCGCAATCTCCACGACTGGGCGCGCCAGTATCAGGTGAACAAGGGCATGGAGGGACGCCTCACGCTCCTGAACAACTGGGAGAACACGGGCTTCGACTTCGACCAACAGACGCTGGCCGAGCTGATGAAGGATGCCAAGGACCTGGGCGTGGATCTCTTCTTGCTCGACGACGGGTGGTTTGCCAACAAATATCCCCGTAAGGACGACCGTGCAGGTCTCGGCGACTGGGAACCCACGAAGGGAAAGTTGCCCGAGGGCATTCCCGGACTGGTCAGAGACGCCAAGAAGGCAGGTGTGAAGTTTGGCATTTGGATAGAGCCGGAGATGGTCAATCCGAAGAGTGAGTTGTTTGAGAAGCATCCCGACTGGGCCATCATGCAGCCCAACCGCGAGCCCTACTACCATCGCCACCAGCTGGTGCTTGACATCTCCAACCCAAAGGTGCAGGACTACGTCTTCGGCATCGTCGATCGTATCATGACGGAGAATCCCGATGTGGCCTACTTCAAGTGGGACTGCAACAGCGTCGTGACCAATATCTTCTCGCCCTACCACAAGGCCAATCAGGGCAACTTCTATATCGACCACATCCGCGGCATTTATAGCGTTCTCACCCGCATCCACGACAAGTATCCCGACCTGCCCATGATGCTTTGCTCCGGAGGCGGCGGCAGGATGGACTACGAGATGCTGAAATATTTCACGGAGTTTTGGTGCTCCGACGATACCGACCCCTATGAGCGCATCTACATCCAGTGGGGACTGTCGAAGTTTTTCCCCGCCAAGACCATGAGCTCGCACGTCACCAACTGGAACCGCAACACTTCGGTGAAGTTTCGTACCGACGTCTGCAGCTCCTGCAAACTGGGTTTCGATATCGACCTCAAGTCGCTTTCAGCCGAGGAGTATCAGTTTGTGAAGCAGGCCGTCAGCAACTACGACCTCATGAAGCCCGTGATCTTTGATGGCGACCTCTACCGCTTGGTGTCTCCCTACGAGGGCAATCATTGCGCCATCAACTATGTGAGCAAGGACCAGCAGCGGGCCGTTCTCTTCGCCTTCGATCTGCACCCACGCTATATGGAGCCGCTGACGAACGTGCGGCTGCAGGGACTGGACCCCGACAGGACGTATACGGTCCGCGAGACCAACCTGATGCCTGGCAAGAAGTCGGAGCTGGCGTGTGACGGCAAGCAGTATAGTGGCGACTACCTGATGAAGGTGGGACTGAGCGTCTTCACGCCCAGGACGGGCAACAGCCATGTGTTGATACTGGAATAGTAGGACAACTGCAGGCTGCTTCAAAAGTAGTGAGGCAACCGCACATCGGCCCGGGGCAACGGACCGACGCATGGAAAAGGACCAAGGGGTGAGTGTCAGAATGAGCAGCAAAGGCGGGTGGCAAGCACCAGGAAGTCGCCGTTGTCGTTGTTGATGTATTGGAAGGATGGTTGCAGGGCAAGATGCTTGTTGAACTGCCTCTTCCAGGTCACTTCCAGCGACCGCTCCGTGCCTTGGTGGAAGCGCGCGTACTGTCCCGACACGCCCCACTCGTTGTGGCCGTCCTCATAAATGCTTCCTATCTCGGCGTAGCGGTAGCAGCCGTTGTCGTGGCTTGTGTTCTCCGAGTATTGTGCCATTTCCGACCATCGATGCTCGCCGTCGGTCCATAGTGTCTGTTCGCCATAGACCCACCAGGCGCAGGTAGTCTTGGTGGAAGCCTCCTCGGCTGGGACCTGCTCGCCCTCCTCGTCGATGGCAAACTGGCGCGTGTGAATGGCCACGCCCGCATAGTAGCGGCCCTTGGGATGGGTGTACTCCAGTTGGGAGATGTTGAAGATGCCATCCGTCTTGGGGCGTAGGCGAAAGGGATTGTCGTGGTGTTTCCAGCCGTTGTATCCCACGCCGTTGTACAGACTGTTTCTCAACACCCATCCGTCCTTGCCCACGTCGAAATAGACGGTCAGTCCCGAGAGCGGGAAGTTGGCTATGGGGTAGCTTGCCGCTATCGTGGGGAAGATGCCGCAGGAACCGTTGATGAAGAGCGACGTCATGTCAGAGGTGAAGAAGTCCTCGTTGACGTTGCGCACGCCGACAAACAGGTGGGCCTCCTTCCATTCGTGCATATAGCCCAGCACGGCAAGGGCCGCCAGCATATTGTCCTCTTCGATGTTGGAGTGGCCCTGCCAGTCGTCAATGATTCCTTCCCGGGTCCTTGCCACATGGAGCGTCGCAGCCTCCAGCGTCCCCTTGCCCTCCCATAGCGGGATGGCCAGGTCCAGCCGGAGATGGTTGAGCCAGTTGGTGTGCTTCTTCAGGTCCCATTGCACCTCTGTGGTGTATTCGCCACTAAACCATTGTGCGTGGGAGAAGCTGACCTGGAGGCAGCCAAGGATAATCACCAAAAATCTTTTCATGATCTTCATAGTTAATAGGTAGTTTTAAAATAATAAGAGGGATTAAAGTCCACGTGGTCGTCGTCTTCTTCGGCTCCGAGTGGGTGATGCGTTACCTGTTACAATATTCTTCTTTTGCGTGTCATTTCTCTATGATTGAAAACCCATGCAAAGATACAAAAGTTTTCCAAAGAACAGATCGTTGCACCTCGTTTTTTCTATGGTGAAGGGCGGAAAAGAGACGAAAAAGCCCCGCGGGGCGGAAGGCAAGCACCAAAAAAGCGTACTGTCCTTCTGCCCGGCGGGGGGCTGGCCTCAGATAGGGCAAAGATTAGAAAACGAAGGTGCGCAGGAGGTAGTAGCTCACGATGCCAGCGAGATAGCCGATGAGGGCTGCCCACGAGATGTGGCGAGCGTACCATCCAAAGCTGATCTTCTCCAGACCCATCGCCACTACGCCGGCGGCGCTGCCGATGATCAGTATCGATCCGCCTACGCCCGCACAGTAGGCCAGGAGTTGCCAGAACACACCGTCGACGGCAAAGGCTCCCGCCTCTTGCAGGGGGTACATGCCGATGCAGCCAGCCACGAGAGGCACGTTGTCCACGATGCTGGAGAGCACGCCGATGAAGCCCGTCACCAGGTAGTGGTTGCCATGGAAGGTATGGTCGAGGCCCTGTCCCACGACCGTCAGCACGCCCACCTCCTCCAAGCAGGCCACCGTCATCAGGATGCCGAGGAAGAAGAGGATGGTGCTCATATCGACGCGGCCCAGCAGTTGGCTGACCCGCTTGCCCATGTCGCCTGCTGTCTTGGCCCGTTTCGACAGGCGGAAGAACAGCTCCGTCACCGTCCAAAGAACGGCAAGGACAAGCAGAATGCCCACAAACGGGGGCAGGTCGGTGAGGTAGCGGAAGATGGGCACGAAGATGAGACCACCCACGCCGAGCACGAAGACCGCCTTGTGCTGCCATCCCGAGAGCACGCTGGCAGCAGTCTCTTCCGTCGATGCGTCGGGTTCCACCAGTGCTCCGTGAAGCTTATACTGGAGGATGAGGGTGGGGATGAAGATGGAGATGGCCGAGGGAATGAGCAGCTCCTCGATGACACCTGCTGCCGTGATGCTTCCCACGTTCCACAGCATGATGGTCGTCACGTCGCCGATGGGCGAGAAGGCTCCGCCCGCATTGGCCGCCAGGATGATGAGCGAGGCATAGATGATGCGGTCGCTATGGTCGCGGACCAGTTTGCGGAGCACCATGATCATGACGATCGTCGTGGTCATGTTGTCGAGGATGGCCGACAGGATGAACGTCAGTGCCACCACGTGCCAGAGCAGTCCTCGTTTCGACTGCGTCTTCAGCGTGTCGCGGACGAAGTTGAAGCCACCATACTGATCGACCACCTCCACGATGGTCATGGCTCCCATGAGGAAGAAGAGCGTCGTGGAGATGCTGCCCAGGTGCTCCTCAATGATGGTGTTGATGCGTGAGGACAGCAGGTCGGTGGTGACGCCAGGCAGGTAGTCGGCCGGATGAACCATGTAGAGGGTCCAGCATGCTACGCACATCAGCAGCGCGACGGCTGCTTTGTTGATATGGGTTGCGCTTTCGAGGGCTATGAGTGCGTAGCCGACGACGAAGACGACAATGATAAGAATGGTTATAAATGTCATTTCTTTGTTGTTCTGATAGTGTTGGCGTAGGCTTGGGCAGGTCGCGTCTGCCACAAGCCTACGCATTCAGTATAGTATTAGAAAAGTCCGGAGATTGCTTCGGCCGCTCTTCCCTCGAAGTAGCGGATGTTGCCGTCAGGATGAAACATCAAGTCGTTGTAACGGAACAGTTGGGCTGCGGCAAACTGTTTGTCTGCCGATACCAGTGCCTCCAGGCGGACGTTGCCGAGCGATTTCTCGACGAGTTTCCCCGTCTCTTGCACCACGGCGGGAAGTTCCTCGTCGGGGGTCTGCATGATGCGGTTCAGTTCGCCGGCCCGGTCTTGGGGAAACTCCAGGATGACGGCAGTCAACTTGCTGCCGGTCGGTTGGTATACTGCGGTCTTGCAAAGACCAAAGAAACTGCTCTTGACCTCAATACGGTCGTCACCCACGACCGTGCCGGCCATGAGCATATTGTGTAAACTTGCCATAGTTTTCTGTATTGTTTTGTTGATAAAAAAGGTACGGGATAGATGGGGGATGCGGACGTGCCACACCCCCCCCTAAGAAAGTCTCCTATAGGAACAATACAGTCGTGCTAACAGAGCAGCCGTCTCAGCGCGAAGACAAAATAATCGCTTGAGACAGCAGGCAGGAATGGGGACGTGTCGGTCTTGGAGGCCCATTCCGCCAAATGGTTTTGAAGGTGATTCGTCAGGAGCAAATGGTGCGTGCGGCTCGTCATTCGCTCCGGTTTTCCAATGCTTGAGGGAAGAATCCGCTGGGGACGGGAATTGCAAATGCGCACTAAGTTTTGCGCATTTACTATCACGGCGCCTGTGGCCTTGCCATTGTCCGTGATACACTCTACCGGTATGAACTTCTTCTTCTCCTTGCCGTTGTTGGCGGACAGGTCACAAGGACTGCCCAGCAGAATGGTCAGGAGAAGCAGAAGTATCTTGACGTATCTTCTCATCGGGGTGCAAATGTACGAAAAAGATTCGGAATAAAGCAAGGCAGAATGGCTTGTTTTTTGAAAAAAGTTCTATTCCGCCTTGTTGGGTGTGTCAGAGCCACTCGTCGAGGCTGGCCTTGGCCTCCACGCGCCGTTCTGTCTCGTCGGGCAGCGAGGGGAAGAAGTCTATGCCCGTGATGCGCTCCACCTCGTCGACGGTGTTGACATAGTCGCCTTTCGGGCGGTTGCCGTCCCCGTTCTTGTAGATGAAGCCGATGGCCTTCGGTTCGCCCTGCATGCAGAGCACCACCTTGAAGAAAGCCTCGGGCACGGTGACGCGGTGTGCTCCTATCTGCTTGTGATGGCCGCGGTAGAGGATGGGGCCTGCCACGATATAGATGTCGCCATAGGTCTCAGCCCATTTGCGGCATTGTATCTCCATCTCGTTCCAGTCGCCGCGGTTCAGACTTGGAGCTTGCGGACAGATATTGGTCAGCAGGAAACTCTCCCTCATCGCCTGCTGACTCCATTTGTTGTCGCCTGCGGGACACATGTGGCCGCGGTCGAAACCCGATCGGGCGTAGTCGTGGGTGTTGACGAGTACTCCAGGGGCCTCCGTGTCCTCCATGAAGGAAATGCCCTTGCGTTTCGCGGGACCCGTGAGACGGTCGCTTGTCAAGTGCCAGGCCACCCAGTTGGGGATGAGCAGGTCTTCGTTGTAGGACACCGTATAGCCCGTCCGCCTAAGGATGGCCTCCTTGCGGTCGGTGAGTTGGGCTGGTATTTCCAGACCTTCAATATCGCCTTTGGCTTCGGTGGCCTCTGCTGGTGCCTTTTGATCATTCAAGTGGCTTTCCGTCCGTATGTTGCCGTCGCCTGATTCTGAGGCTGACGGGGTCTGGCCTTTGGAGGAAGGCATGCAGCTCGTCAGTGATAGTGAGGTTGCGAGGACGGTAGCCAGCAGAAAGGCCTGCTTGCCCTTGGTAAATGTGTGGAGGAATTGTGCTGCTTGCTGAAGAGCGGAGCACAGTTGGCGGTAAGCGACGTGAGTCATAAGGCGATTGGTGGATATGGGTGTGAAAAAATGGCGAAACCTTTGACGCTCCGCCTTGTGTTTGAGGGGTCTGTGTCCCGTGGGGTGAGGGCCGAACGGCCTACTTCTTGTGTCGGTTGGCTCGTCTCTGGCGGTATTTGGCCTTCTGTTTGGCCGAGCCAGAACCGTGTGCGCCAGTGATGTATTTCTTTTTCTTGGCCTTCGTCTTCACCTTGCCGTCGTCCTCCTTCGGTTTGGAGGCGGGGCGGAAGACGATGCCGGTCTCGATGACTTCGTTGATGGACTTCATGCTGTGGATGGGGATTATGGATGATGGTTGGCGGACGACAAGGGGCGCAAGCGCCTTGATTGCCGTCCGTCAGCCATTCTATGGGAAATTAGTGGTGGAAGAGACGCACATGGGTGAATGCCATGGCGATGCCATACTTGTCGCAGGTGTCGATGACATGGTCGTCGCGGATGCTACCGCCAGCCTGTGCGATAAACTCTACACCGCTGCGATGGGCACGCTCGATGTTGTCGCCGAAGGGGAAGAAAGCATCCGATCCCAGGGCCACGCCCGTGTTCTTGGCGATCCATGCCTTGCGCTCCTCGCGGGTCAGCGGTTCGGGCTGCTCGGTGAAGAACTGCTGCCATGCGCCGTCGCTGAGGATGTCCTCGGCCTCGTCGCCGATATAGAGGTTGATGCAGTTGTCGCGGTCTGCACGGCGAATCTTCTCCTTGAATGGCAGGTTCATGACCTTCGGGTTCTGGCGCAACCACCATTCGTCAGCCTTGCTTCCTGCCAGTCGGGTGCAGTGGATGCGGCTCTGCTGACCAGCTCCGATACCGATGGCCTGTCCGTCCTTGACGTAGCAGACGGAGTTGCTCTGCGTATATTTCAGCGTGATGAGGGCGATGATCAGGTCGCGCTTAGCCTCCGGGGTGAACGTCTTGTTCTTCGTAGGAATGTCCTCGAAGAGCGACGGGTCGTCGAGGCGCACCTCGTTGCGACCCTGCTCGAAGGTGACGCCAAACACCTGCTTGCGCTCGATGGGGGCAGGGGTGTAGGCCGGGTCTATCTGGATGACACAGTAGGTGCCCTTTCGCTTCTCGCGGAGGATCTCCAGGGCCTCTGGAGTGTAGCCTGGGGCTATCACGCCGTCGCTCACCTCGCGCTTGATGAGGCGTGCCGTGGCTTCGTCGCAAACGTCGCTCAGGGCACAGAAGTCTCCATAGGAGCACATGCGGTCGGCACCACGCGCACGGGCGTAGGCAGAGGCGAGAGGAGTGAGCTCGAAGTTCACGTCATCGACGAAGTAAATTTTCTTCAGTGTGTCGTCCAGCGGCAGTCCGATGGCTGCTCCCGCGGGACTGACGTGCTTGAACGAAGCTGCGGCAGGGAGGCCCGTAGCCTGCTTCAGCTCCTTGACGAGCTGCCAACTATTGAGTGCGTCGAGCAGGTTGATGTATCCTGGGCGACCGCTGAGCACCTCGATGGGCAGCTCTCCCTCCTCCATAAACACGCGGGCGGGTTTCTGGTTGGGGTTGCAGCCGTACTTTAAAGCTAATTCTTTCATCTTCTCTTCTTGCTTGGTTTTGTATTGTTTTGCAAAGTTACGAAGAAGCCGACAAAAGACAAAACGAATAGCAAGTTTTTTGATTGTTGCCGCCTTGGGAGACTGTTTTTCGAGCCGAGGCAGGAGATGAAAGCGAAAGGTGGATGGTCTGTATGCAAAGCCCCCAGGCGAAGGTCTGAGACGGATCTTGGCCTGGGGACTTCGTGTGTACTATTAGATAAACGCGACGGTCAGACCTGCCATCACGATGCTTACCATCGACATGAGCTTGATGAGGATGTTGAGGCTCGGTCCTGACGTGTCCTTGAACGGATCGCCGACGGTGTCGCCGACAACGGTGGCCTTGTGGGTTGAAGAACCCTTGCCGCCGTAGTTGCCTTCCTCCACATATTTCTTGGCGTTGTCCCAGGCACCACCTGCATTGGCCATGAAGACGGCCAGGGTGAAGCCGCCAGCAAGTCCGCCAACGAGCAGGCCGAGCACACCAGCCACACCCAGGATGACACCTACGATGATGGGGATGATGATGGCAAGGATAGCCGGGAAAATCATCTCGCGCTGGGCGCTACGGGTGGAAATCTCCACGCAGCGGCCATAGTCGGGAGTGCCAGTGCCTTCAAGGATGCCCTTGATGGTGCGGAACTGGCGGCGCACCTCCTCTACCATCGTGCCAGCTGCGCGTCCTACGGCTCCCATGGTGAGTCCGCTGAAGAGGAAGGCCGTCATCACGCCGATGAAAGCGCCGACCAGCACGCGCGGATTCATCAGGTTGGCCTGGAAGAAGTCCATGAACTGGAGCATGTCGGCCTTGGAAGGATCAAAGACCTCGCCCGCTCCCGTCAGATACTGTGTGCCAGATTCCACAGCGCGGGTCATGGCAATCTTCACCTCCTCGACATAGGAAGCCAGCAGAGCCAGCGCCGTCAGGGCTGCCGAACCAATGGCAAAGCCTTTGCCCGTGGCTGCTGTCGTGTTGCCCAGGGCGTCCAGTTCGTCGGTGCGTTGACGCACTTCCGGTCCCAACTCGCTCATCTCTGCGTTGCCGCCAGCATTGTCGGCGATGGGGCCGTAAGCATCCGTGGCCAGCGTGATTCCCAGAGTGGAGAGCATGCCGACAGCGGCAATGCCAATGCCATAAAGGCCGCGCGAGATGCTCTCGGTAGTGAGGGCCAACTCGAAGCCGTTGGCGCAGAGGTAGCTCAATATGATGGCTACGGAGATGGTGACGATTGGAATGCAGGTGGAGATCATTCCCGTACCGATACCTTTGATGATAACGGTAGCAGAGCCCGTCTCGCCAGCCGCTGCTATCTCCTTGGTCGGCTTGAAGCTCAGAGAGGTGTAATACTCCGTGGCCTTGCCGATGATGACGCCGGCCAGCAGACCGCAGATGACGGAGAAAGAAACGCCCATCCAGTTTTCTATCTGGAGTGAATAGAGAATGCCGAAGGTGGCAAAGGCTATCAGAACGGCGGAGGTATTCGTGCCAAGGCTCAGCGAACCTAGCAGGTCCTTCATCGTAGCCCCCTCCTTAGTCTTGACGAGGAAGATACCGATGAGAGAGAGGAATACGCCGACGGCAGCAATGATCATCGGGGCAATGACGGCGCGGAGCTGCATGTCGCCATTCATGGCGAAGGCCGTCGCACCCAGTGCTGCCGTAGAGAGAATACTTCCGCAGTAGCTCTCATAGAGGTCGGCACCCATGCCGGCCACGTCGCCGACATTGTCGCCGACGTTGTCAGCGATGGTAGCGGGGTTTCGGGGATCGTCCTCGGGAATGTTGGCCTCCACCTTGCCCACCAAGTCGGCACCAACATCGGCGGCCTTGGTGTAGATACCACCACCCACACGCGCGAAGAGCGCCTGGGTGGACGCACCCATGCCGAAGGTCAACATCGTCGTGGTGATGGTGATCAGGGCCGCTTGCTCTCCCTGGTAGAAGGCGTTGAGGACGAGAAACCAGACGGCAATGTCGAGCAGACCGAGGCCTACTACCACCAGTCCCATCACGGCACCGCTCCTGAAGGCGACGTTAAGGGCAGGACTAAGTCCCGTGCGAGCCGCATTGGCCGTACGACCAGAGGCATAGGTGGCGGTCTTCATGCCAAAGAAACCGGCCAAACCAGAGAAGAGACCACCCGTAAGGAAAGCGAAGGGCACCCAAGGGTTCTGTACTTTCAGCACATAGGCCATGAAGGCGAATAGCAGAGCGAGTACGATGAAGGCGATAAACACGACCTTGTACTGCTGTTTTAGGTAGGCCATGGCTCCTTTTCGGACATGGGCTGCAATCTCGCACATGCGAGGTGTGCCCTCGTCGGTTGACAACATTTGCTTGTAGAACGCCCAAGCAAAGCCCAATGCCACGATGCTGGACAGCGGCACGAGCCAGAAAATTGATGGTATTCCGTTCATAAATGATGTTAATTAAGAGTTTAACACAAAATGTCAATAATTAGCTGCAAAAGAAATAAATGTTGGTGAAAACGCCAAGGAATCAGTGTTAATTTTTGAAAAACTAATGACTTCTTGTTTTTTACGAGGTTCAGGCTGGTTTGTTCTTGCATAATCTTGCGGTTTCGGCTCGAAAGAATAGGGCTCTCCCCTTGTTTTTTAGGAAAACGTAAGCGGCTGTTTGAGTTTTTCTTTTTACCTTTGCAGTGAAATCCAATAACAAATGATGATGAAAAAGGGCGTAGTTTTGGTTATGTGCTCTACCTTGATGTTGTCGGGCTGTGGCACGAATACAGGGACAGGCACCTATCTAGGTGCGCAGTTAGGGTCTATTTTGGGTAGTGCCATTGGCGGATTGGCTGGTGGTCCCCGTGGGTCAGACCTCGGTACGGTCGTGGGTATGGTCGGCGGTGCAGCTGTCGGGGCTGCGGTTGGCAATGCGGTGGATAAAGCTGAGAAGCAGGAGGTGCATGACCATTACGAGCGTGTGCAGGCCCAAAGGCAAAGGCCATGTGGGGCGGAGGCAGCTCACGGCGGATGCTCTCTCGATGGCGAGGGTCATATAGGACAGCCTGTAGCGCAACTGTCAGCCGATAGCCTAGGGCGCTACAGCGACGACTGGAGTGGCTTCGATGCTTCCAACTCGGGTGATGATCGCCTCTACGACTTTCAGGGGAGCGACTATTCGGGCAACTATAGTGCAGCCCAACCCGAGACGGTGATGCCATTGGAGTCGAGTGTGGTGTCTGATGTTTCTGCCTACACTTTTACACCCAATATTGAGATCCGCAATGCACGGTTTGTGGATGACAACGAGGATGGCGTTCTTTCGCGTGGCGAGACGGGCAAGGTTATCTTCGAGGTGATGAACCGTGGCGAAGGGACGCTCTATGACGTAGTCCCGTCCGTGGTCCTGGCCGAACGCAATCGGCATATCGCGATCAGTCCGAGCATTCATGTGGAGAGTATCGCCCCGGGGCATGGCATTCGCTATACGGCCATGGTGAAGGCGGACAGGCGCCTGCGCGATGGACGCGTACGCTTTGCCTTGACCGTCCTGCAGGGTAATAAGAGTATCGGTAAGGTGACGGAGTTTGATATCATGACCAAAAAGTAGGCTGCCAGGTCGTTTTTTTTGCCTTCTTCACATAATAAAATGCGGAAAATCGTCGTTATCAAAAATGCAGATGGTTGCACTTGCTTCGAGTGAAGATTTGTTTTACGATCCATTTAATGTTATTGTATGCGCGTACTTTAATTATATGGACGTTGAGACGAGTTTCCTGCAGGAGGTCATGTGTGATGTCTGTTCGGAGAAAATGCTATAGGCACTAGCTTTTGTCTCTTAACGCATCTTTGAAAGTGTGCAAATTGTCGGAAAATGCCCGCCAGTGGTTGATATGTGTTAGAGTAGGGGTTTTAGCACAGGAAAATAACCGTTAAAAGTTATTAATCTGTTGCCAGTTCCCCATTATATTGCTAACTTTGCGGGACGAAGTGGAAACGCTGTTCGTATGCGGCTGAAGTGTGGCCGAACGAAGCATCCGCTATAATGAAAAAGAGATTAATTCAAATTCATTAATAACTAAAAATTAATTTTCATCAAAATTATGGCAACACAACAAAAAGCTGCAGCCCCCAAGAAGAACTCTGAGGGCTTTCAGGGAGTAAGAGGCGCATTCTGGATTATCGTGGTCTGCGCTGCTATCGCATTCACGCTGTTCTTCACTTGGTTCGGCGCAGGTATGCACTTCGAAGGCGGTGTGACCTCTGGTGCTCCGCTTGATGTTTGGGGTACTATCTTCAAGGGTGGTATCGTCGTGCCTGTCATCCAGTCTCTGTTGCTCACGGTGCTCGCTATGGGTATCGAGCGTCAGCTCGCTCTGAAGACCGCTTTCGGTAAGGGTGCTCTTCCCAAGTTCGTCCAGAACATCAAGGCCGCTCTCGCTGCCGGCGACATGGCTAAGGCTCAGAAGCTCTGCGATCAGCAGCGTGGTAGCGTGGCCAACGTGGTTAGCGCTTCTCTCGCCGCCTACAAGGACATGGAGACGGGTGCCAACGCTTCTCTGAAGAAGGCCCAGAAGGTCGCCAAGATCCAGCAGGCTCACGAGGAGGCTACTCAGCTTGAGATGCCGACCCTCACGATGAACCTCCCGATCATCGCTACGATCGTTACGCTCGGTACGCTGACTGGTCTGTTCGGTACTGTGACGGGTATGATCAAGTCCTTCTCCGCAATGGGTGAAGGTGGTGGCGCTGACTCTGCTGCCCTGTCAGTCGGTATTTCTGAGGCTCTTATTAACACCGCGTTCGGTATCGGAACGTCTTGGTTCGCTGTGGTTTTCTACAACTACTTCACGAACAAGGTGGACAAGTTGACTTACGCCCTCGACGAGGTTGGTTATTCTATCGCTCAGACATACGAAGCAAACCACACGGAAGAGGCTTAATTTTTGCTGACCCTTTTAAAATTTTATCGCTATGGGTAAAGTAAAAATTAAGAAAGAGGACGTCTGGATCGACATGACTCCGATGTCGGATGTCATGACGCTGCTCCTCACTTTCTTCATGCTCACCTCCACGTTCGTGAAGCCTGAGCCTGTGAAAGTGAACGTGCCGAAGTCAGTGTCGCAGATAGACGTTCCTGCTAACGACGTAATGACGATCCTCGTCAATCCGGTCATGGGACCGGACAACAAGCCTACGGGTGAGGGTCAGGTGTTCTTGCGCATCGACAATACGAAGGTGCTCGGTGGCATGGCACAGGATGTGGGGCTCAACCTCACGCCGAAGCTCATGGAGACCTTCAAGGCCGAGACCACGTTTGGTGCGCCTCTCGACAAGCTGCCCGGCTACCTCGCTATGGCTCCTGGCCAGCGTTCGAAGATGCTTCCCAAGATGGGTATCCCTCTTGACAGTATCAACGGCGGACAGAGCGAGTTCCAGCAGTGGGTCTATGCCTATGAGAACCAGATGGGAACGGTGGACAACGTGAAGATTGCTATCAAGTCTGACTCACGTACTCCGTACAAGACGGTTCGCAAGGTGATGGACGAGCTTCAGGCACTGGGTGTCTCCGACTATTATTTGATAACTGAGTTGAAGAATAAGCAGGAGGATTAATAATGGCAAAGAAAAAAGAAAGCAAACAGAAGAAGATCAATGTCCGCGTTGACTTTACGCCGATGGTGGATATGCTCATGCTGTTGATTACCTTCTTCATGCTCTGTACTACGCTGAGCAAGCCGTCCTCCATGCAGATTTCCATGCCTGCCGACGAGCAAAACCAAAACGAGAAGGATCAGAAGGAGGCCAAGCAGAGTGCTACTGTAACGCTCTATCTGGCTGCCGACAATAAGATCTATCACGGTGAGGGTATCCCTAAGTACAGTGATCCCAACTGGATTAAGGAGACCACCTGGGGCGACACGGGACTTCGTGACGTGCTTCGTAACCACATTACGGAGGAGCGTGTGAAGCCGGTCGTCGTGATGGAGCTTGCTGTCAAGGAACTTTTGGCTGAGCAGAAGGCCAATCCCAAGAAGATCACGGACGCTGTCTTCAAGCAGAGAATGAATGATATCAAGTCGGGTAATCTCAAGAACAAGAAGATCACCCCGCTGACGATCATCATCAAGCCGACGGACAACGCTACGTATCGCAATGTGATTGACGCCCTCGATGAGATGCAGATTTTGAATATTGGTATTTACGTGATTGACAAGATCAACGATCAGGACCGCGAGTTGCTCGCCCTGAAGAAGATCAAGTTGTAATGTCGCGTAAGTTAACGATTAAAAAGAAAGAATACAATGGCAAAGATAGATCTTTACGATCCTAAATGGGTCGACATGGTATTCGCTGGAAAGAACCAGGCTTACGGTGCCTATGTGCTCCGTAAGGGTACTTCCAGTCGTAATATCAAAGCCTTGCTCATTCTGATTTGCGCTGCAGTCCTCATCGGTGGATTCCTCGGTTATCTCGTTTGGAAGAACAAGCATGATGCTGAGTTGCTCGCAGAGTATAATCAGAAGATGGAGTTGAAAGCGCTCCAGGAAGCACAGAAAGAAGCTGAAAAGCAGAAGGATAAACCGAAGCCGAAACCCAAAATCGAGCCCGAGAAGATCGTGCCTGAGGTGAAGTCGACGAAGGTGAATACCGTTCCTGTCATCAAGGAAGACGACAAGGTCGATGAGTCCAAGATGATGCAGACCATGAAGGAGCTGTTCGATGACAAGCGTTCTTCAGGTGTTGAGGAGGTGAAGGGTACTGACAACGCTACTGCTGTTGCCGCTGCTCCTACCGTTGCTACCCCTGCTGAGGTTGCACCGCCGCCTCCCCCTGTGAAGAAGGAAGAGCCGAAGCCTGAGGCCAAGGAGGTCGAGAACAAGATCTTCACCGTGGCTGAGCAGATGCCTTCGTTCAAGGGTAACGTCAACTCTTGGTTGTCAAGCCACTTGAACTATCCGGCTGTTGCCTCCGAAAACGGTATCGAGGGCCGCGTTATTGTGAAGTTCGTCGTCGGTAAGGACGGTAGTGTGAGCCAGGCACAGGTGGTACGTGGCGTGGATCCCGCTCTCGATCGTGAGGCACTCCGCGTCGTGAACTCCATGCCGAGGTGGAACCCGGGTATGAACAATGGTCAGCCCGCCAACGTATGGTTCACGTTGCCTATCAACTTCAAGCTTCAGTAATATCAGATTCTGAACACTACGTTTCTTTATGAAGAAATACACATTCTACATTTCAATTGTAGGATTACTCATTGCTGCCTCGGCCGTTCTTTCTTGCTCCAACAAGAAGAACGACCGAGGTGGTCGTACTGATACTCCTACATCAGGCACCATCACCTTCTATGCGGATGAGAGTTTTAGCCCCATCATCGAGGAGGAGAGAAAACAGTTTGAATATACCTACCCGAAGGCACATCTCAAGGCGGTATATACGGACCAAAATACGGGTATGAACCAACTGATGGCTCTGAAGACGTGTCTGCTCATCACCTCCCGCGACCTGACCAAGGGCGAGACTGCGATGTTTTCGACCAAACAGACCAAGGCTGTTTCCTTCCCTATCGGCTATGATGGCGTAGCCCTTATTGTCAATCGAAACAACACAGATACTCTCATCACCGAGGCGGCTGCACGCAAGATATTCAGCGGCGAGGTGACGAAGTGGAATCAAATATACAAACATTCATCCCTCGGCGATATCGAGGTGGTGTTCGACAATCGTGCCTCTGGCACGTTGTTCTGGGTGGAGGATTCCTTGCTTGGAGGCAAGCATATCACTCAGAAGAATATTGTCGCAGCCAAATCGAGCAGGGGCGTGATCGACTATGTCAAGCGGACTCCCAATGCCATTGGCGTGGTGGGTTCCAACTGGATCAGCGACACCCGCGACAGTACCAATCTCACCTTCTTGAAGGACATCACGGTGATGTCGGTCTCTACGCAGGACGAGGCTACAAAGAGCAATAGCTTTAAGCCTTATCAGTATTATCTGCTCAATGGTTACTATCCCTTCTGCCGTACTATCTACTGCATCGTAGTTGACCCCTTCCGTGCCTTGCCATGGAGCTTCTCCAATTATATCACAGGACCGATCGGCCAGTTGATTATCTTGAAGTCGGGCATTCTGCCCTACCGTGGTGACATTCAGGTGCGACAGGTAAATATTAAGCAATAGCATTAAACCTTTTCAAGGCTGTGATGTCATAGAATTAAACAGCCTTCAGAGAGTGAGATAACGAGTGTATTAAACAAAGAAATTCTTTAAGAGTATGAAAGTCAAAAAATATCTTTTAGCTGGTGTGCTGACGCTGAGCTTGTCGGCACCCGTTTTCGGACAGGAAGTGAGTTATCAGGAAGCCCTCAAGCCCATTGCTGCGGCCCTCAACGCTGATCCCAACAACCCCAAGGCTGCCAAGGATCTGGTGAAGGACTATCTGAAGGAGTACAAGAAGGATGCCGATGCCATCGTTGGCTTGGGTACCATCTATCTTCAGGTTCACAATTTCGAGAAGGCACAGGAGATGGCTGACCTCGTCTTGGCCAACAAGAAGATGAACCAGAGCAATGCCTATATGCTCTTGGGTGACATTGCTGCCCTTCAGGACAGTGTAGGTAATGCTGGTGCTGCCGCCACGCAATATCAGACGGCTATCAGTATTGACCCGCAGAACGTCCTCGCCTATGAGCGCTATGCTCGCGTCTATCGCCACGTCAGTCCTGAGACGGCTGTGAAGAAGTTGGAGGAGCTTCGTCAAGTAAAGCCGGACTATCCCGTCGAGGTGAAGGCTGCTGAGATCATGCTCGCCGACCAGAAGTATGCCGAGGCTGCCAAGTGGTTTGCCAAGGCTCCGAAGACCCAGCTTGACGAGACGGCCTACTACCAGTACATTGTAGCAGAGTTCTATTCTGGCAACGCTAAGAATGCGCTCGAGGTAGCTCGTCATGGTCTGCAGAAGTATGCCGGCAGTGAGTATCTGAGCCGTCTTGCCGTCATGGCTGCCGTTGATCAAAACCAGTTCCCTGAGGCCCTGACCTATAGCGAGAACGTGATGCGCGGTAAGGAGCAGAAGAATTATAACGACTATTATTACTATGGTCAGGCTTTGGCAGGCAATGACAAGTTCCAGGAGGCTATCAATGCCTACAACAAGTGTTTGGAGATGAAGCCGGGTGAGGTTGATCCGCTCAGCAAGTTGTCTGCCGCTTACGCCGGTTTGGGCGAGGGTGACAAGGCCTTGGATTTCCAGCGTCAGTACCTGGAGAAGGGCACCAATATCACCTCTACCGACTGGGCTGATTTCGCTGGCATCTATATCAAGATGGGTGATCAGGTTGACAGCCTCGACCACGCCAAGGCTGTTGGCTATTATACGCAGGCCATGGATGTCTATGAGAAGATGACCGAGAAATTCCCCACCTTGAAGGACTGGTGCTGGGTGGCCGAGGCTTCGGTCGCTCTCGGTAAGTTGAAGGATCTGGACAAGGTTCGTGATCTCTATATGAAGGTCGCAGAGTATGAGGAGGCCAAGGCAGACAAGAGCGATGCCAATACGAAGAACTATCTCGTGGCAGCTTATTACTTCCTCGGCTACTACTATGCCGGCAAGAATGATGCAGAGACGTCGAAGAGCTATTTCGAGAAGCTCATTCAGATCGACCCCGAGAATGCTGAGGCAAAGAAGGCCCTTGGCTTGGAATAAGATAGAACGTTACAATATGTGATATAGAAATATGCGTGTATTGCTTTCTTGTGATACGCGCATATTTTTTCGTCGAATAGAAGCCCGATGCACTTGGCTTCTGCTATAAACAAATTATTAATGACTCACCGTTTCTCCATCTTCACGCTCGCATCCCTCCTTCTGTTGGTTTGTGTCGGCACTTCGGCCAAAAAGCGTACCTTTAATGAGGCAAAGGCTATTGCGCAGCGTCAGGCAACCAGCCATGGCGCCACACTCTCCTCTGCCTCCATCGAGACTGCTAAGCGTCTGAACGCTTCCCCTGCAACAGGCGACTCTCGTGCCTATTATGTTTTTCCGCATGATAAGGGAATGGGATTTACCATTGTCTCTGGAGACGACCTGTTGCCCGAAATTGTAGCCTATTCCGATCGTGGCTCTTACGATGTGGCCCACCTTCCCGATGGCTACAAAATGTTTCTTGAGCTCTACAGCGACATGGTTGATGGGTTGGCTCAGGGTCAGCCATCAGCCGTGCAGGCGGCATCCCAGGCTCAGCGCCGATCTCAGGCCAAGGCCGCACGACCCGTCGTAGCTCCTTTGCTGGGTGACAGAATGTGGAATCAGTATGCTCCCTTCAACAATCTCTGCCCGAAGGACGGCACCAAGCAGACGGTCACCGGCTGTGTGGCTACGGCATTGGCGCAGGTCTTTGCTTATTGGCGTTTCCCTGAAGCACTCATGGCAGATATCCCTGCTTATACGACCTACACCAAGCGTTTGAAGGTACCCGCCATTGCTTCTGGCGAGCCTTACGATTGGGACAGAATGCTCGATATCTACGAGGAAGGCTACTACTCGCAAGAGGAGGCCGATGCCGTGGCAAAACTGATGTTGCATTGCGGTGCTGCTCTCCAGATGGACTACACGAGTAGTAGTTCAGGAGCTAACATCTTCCTCGCCAAGCTCACGAAGTATTTTGGTTATGATGCCGAGACCATGCAGGAACTTGAGCGCGACCATTATTCACTGGAGGAGTGGATGGACCTGTTGGACGCCGAGTTACAAGCCAAGCGCCCTGTGCTCTATAGCGGCAGTAGTTCCACCGTAGGACATCAGTTTGTTTGTGATGGCTCAGACGGCGACGGCCTTTACCATATCAATTGGGGCTGGGGCGGCTATCAAGACGGCTATTTTGATATCACCCTCCTCAATCCCGACAAGGGAGGCGCTGGATCGGGTTCCGATGCCGACGGATATACTAAAGGATGCCGTGCGATCATAGGAATCCAGCCTGGCGATGGCACCGTCACGGTAGAACCGCTGCTCTTGGTCAGTGCCACGACCAATGCGGTGCCTGACGAGTATGAAAGAGAGAAGGCTACTATCTATGGCCATACTGTAGAGGCACCCCTGGTGAAAGATGGTGATGCCATATTCACCTATGGCATACGGAATAATGGCGAGTCAACCTCTCTGATGTATAGAATGGACATGTGGGGGTATCCTTCCAAAACTTATCAAAATAAGATGGAGACAACCGACTTGCCGGGCAATGGTGCGATTACCTATGTCTCGACGAGCGTCCTGCCGGAAGAGTTTGATGGCGACCGTAGCATTACCTGTATCTTCAATGCCTATGTTAACGACATGTATGACTATCTTCCTTCCTCAATGGACGAATGGAAACTCTATATCTTGGATCCAGACATGAAGGGCTATAGCTACCGTATGAATCCTGCCCAGCTCTTTGTCTATGTGGCTGGCGATACGCCTTCTGCCATCCAGCAGATCGGAACAACGGAGCAGTGTCGTTTTTATGGAGACCAGGGTGAGTTGGTGGTCGTAGCTGATCGCACAGGTGTTGTTCCCGTTTATGGAGTGGACGGTCGCAAGGTGTGCGAGGTCAATGCGGTTGGCGGTAGCACGGTTCGCGTGCCCCTCAAGGCTGGCGTCTATATCGTCAAGGGCCATAAGGTTGTCGTAAGATAGACGTAGAAAAATAATAGGTGGGGTAGGCGTCCTCGTTTACCCTTTTACAGTCAAGGTGTCCCGAAGCAGGAGCTCATAGGTGATGAGCCTCCATCGGGACACCTTGATTTTTTCCTTTTTATAGTGTTTGCGCAGCGTCCCTCTAAATGAGGTGTCAGGTGGGGTAAAAAAGTATATTAAGTTCATGAGCTGATGAAGTTAACTTCGTAGGGCGATGAAGTTAACTTCGTAGCCTCATGAAGTTAACTTCGTAAGCCAATGAAGTCAATATGCTTTTTTGGGGGTGAAATGGAAGGGTCAATACCGCCTTTTGTCCTTGCGCATCCTGCAGATAAAACCTCCCTCAAGATAAAATGTGGTCTGTTGCGCCCTCGTTTGAACCTTTTTTATTAACTTTGTACCCTAAAACCAATATCGAGAGAAGCGGAGAGATGGAGAATGCTTTCAGCGAAGTAATAGGCCAGCAGGACGTGATACGTCGTCTGGTGCAGACCGCACGCGAAGACCGTGTCCCCCAGGCGTTGCTGTTTTGTGGCGCGCCCGGTGTGGGCAAATTGGCCTTGGCGATGGGTTTTGCGGCCTATCTGCTTAGCGAAGGTACGCCGTCGCTGCCTGTCACCGCCCCTAATGCGCGGGCGATGTTGAGGCTGTGGGAGCACCCAGACCTCCATTTCACCTTCCCCACCATCAAGAAAGCTGGATCTTCGAGCGACTACAAGCCCGTCAGCGACGACTATGCGAAACCCTGGCATGAGCTGATTATGCGCAGCCCATATTTCACCATTGAGCAATGGCTTCGTCAAATGGGGGCAACGACCCAGCAGGGTATCATCACGGCCCGCGAGGGCGACGAGCTCTTGCGTAAGTTGTCACTCAAGTCGAGCCTTGGCGGCTATAAGGTGAGCATCATCTGGCTGCCCGAGCGTGCCCGAGCTGAGTTCTCCAATGGTATCCTCAAACTCCTTGAAGAGCCACCCCAGCATACCGTCTTTATGTTGGTAAGCGAAGAGCCCAACCTCTTGCTCGACACCATCCGTAGCCGTACACAGCGTATTGACGTGAAGGCCATAGACGAAGCCGAACTGGTCCAGGCTCTTCGCGACCGAAGAGGTCTTGACGACGAGACCGCAAGGCAGACCGCCCATGTGGCGCAGGGCAGTTGGCTGCAGGCCATGCAGCTCCTTTCTCCCAACAATGAGAACACCGAGTTTTTCGAAATGTTTCAATCGCTCATGCGGTTGTGCTATATGCGGAGGATAGGCGACCTGAAGGCGTGGAGCCAACAGGCAGCAGAAATGGGACGCGAGAAGGAGAAGCGGATGCTCACCTACTTCATTGAGCAGGTGAGGGAGAACTTTATGTATAATTTCCATATTCCAGAGCTCTGCTACCAGTCGCGCGAAGAGGCTGCTTTCTCCCGCAATTTTGCCCGTTATATCAATGAGCGCAATGTGATAGAGATCAGCGAGTTGTTTGCTACGGCTATCCGTGACATCGGTCAGAATGCCAACGGAAAAATCGTCTTCTTCGATATGGCGTTGAAACTCATTGTACTCATCCTGAGATAATAAACGAATCAGAAAGCAATTATGGACTTTAAAAATATGAAATATGAGTTGTGGCGCGGCACCGACCGTGGCTTGTGCGGCCGTGGTTGTGGACGACAGGACCACCAGTTGAACACCTACGACTGGCTGGCTGACGTGCCGGGCAACAACGCAACGACCGACCTTGTGGAGGTGCAGTTCAAGAACACGCGCAAAGGTTATTACCACAACGTCAACAACCTTGACCTCAAGAAGGGCGACATCGTGGCCGTAGAGGCCAATCCGGGTCACGACATTGGTGTAGTGACACTCACAGGACAGCTTGTGCGGCTTCAAATCAAGAAGGCCAACATCAAGTCTCCCGAAGACATACGTCGTATCTACCGCATAGCCAAAGAGGCTGATATGGAGAAGTATGCCGCAGCGAAGGCACGTGAGCACGCCACCATGATCCAAAGTCGCGAGATAGCCAAGGGACTGGGACTGAAGATGAAGATTGGCGACGTGGAATACCAGGGTGATGGTAACAAAGCCATCTTTTATTATATTGCCGATGAGCGTGTAGATTTTCGTCAGTTGATCAAGGACCTTGCAGCCGCTTTCCACGTTCGCATTGAGATGAAACAGATCGGTGCGCGTCAGGAAGCTGGCCGTATCGGTGGAACAGGACCTTGTGGACGCGAATTGTGTTGTGCCACATGGGTGAGAAACTTTTCCAGCGTCAGCACCAATGCCGCTCGTTTTCAAGGGGTCAGTCTCAATCCTACCAAACTGGCGGGTATGTGTGCCAAACTTAAATGCTGTCTCAACTATGAGGTCGATGACTACATGGAGGCTGCACGCCGACTGCCGAGCCGGGAGGTGTCACTCTTCACCTTGGACGCGGAATACTTCCTGGTGAAGACGGATATTCTTAGTGGCGAGTGTACCTATTCGACCGACCGTAAGAAGATGGCTAATGTGGAGACAATTTCAGCCCGTCGAGCACGTGAGATCATCGAGCTCAACCGTCAGGGAGAGAAACCATTGTCGCTCCTTGATGATGGTAGTGTGAAGCCAGAGGCCAAATCGGCCGACTTGCTGGCCGATGGCGACCTCAGTCGTTTTGATAAGTTTCAGAAAAAGAAGAAAAAGAAGAAGAAACCCAGCGCTGCCCAGGCACCTCGACAGGGAGACGCCACTCGTCGTCCGCACCCACAGGGCAAACCGCGTGGGGAAAGACCATCGCGAGAGGGAGGTCAGCGTGGTGAGGGCAGGCAGCGTCCCATGGAAAGATCATCCCAACAGCCCCGTCGTTCTCATGAGAAGGCTGCAGAGACCGGCGAGACACAGCAGCAACGTCCGCCGATGCCTCCTCATCATGGAGAAGTGAAGGAAAACGCAGGTGGAAATGAAAGCAAATAGAACCTTTATGGCAGCCATTACCACACTGGTGATGGCTGTCACGTTATTGGCCAGTTGTCGTGATGCGCGCGTCTATGACCATTTTGAGCCAGTCAATGACGACGGGTGGGGACGAAATGACACCGTCCGCTTTGCCATTTCGCGCCAGAAGAGTTGTGAGGTGGATGTCAATCTGAGCCTTCGTGTCAACCATCGTTTTCCCTATCGCGACCTTAGTTTGATAGTCTGTTACGAGACTTACCCGTCTGGTAACGTCGATCCTGATACGGTCCAGATTCATGTCCTCAACGAGAAGGGACAGCCTATCGGCAGGATGGGTATCACATCGGCTTCTATTTCTGCTAAAGTCAAGGAATTGAATTTGCGTGATGGCGACTCTCTCTACGTCACCGTCCACCACAATATGCGACGCGACCAACTGACGGGTGTCTCGGATGTCGGTTTGCAGTTGGTGAAACATTAAGCTATAATCAAAATTGCAACATGAAGATAATAAGAATAGTAAGCCTGTTGTCCTTGCTTTGCGCTATTTTCTCCTGCCATGCACAGGACCGTGGGTTTGAGAGCGTCTCATCGGATGCTTTCGAGAAACTGATAGCCGATACCTCCGTGGTGCGCTTGGATGTTCGTACGGCAGAGGAGTTTGAGGCGGGCCATATCGAAAACGCGATCAACATCGACGTACTCAAAGATGACTTCGAGGCGAATGCCCTCTCCATACTTCCGCTGGGCAAGGTGTTGGCGGTCTATTGCCGTAGTGGGCGACGAAGTAAGAAAGCCGCTCACATCCTTGTCAAGAGTGGCTATAAAGTCATAGAACTCGACCAGGGTTACAATGGATGGGTCGAATCGGGCAAGAAAGTGGTAAGATAACAATAGAGGTGTTGATGAATAACCTGACGTTTCATCAACACCTCTATTTTCGTTAAGCCAGAGGTGTCTGTTCTTTCTGGCGGTGCCTCAACTTCGGATGAGATTTCTGCCTGCATCAATGCGCAGGAAAATGAAAAGAAGGATGGTGAATCCCCAAAGCGAGGAACCTCCGTAGCTGAAGAAGGGTAGGGGGATGCCGATGACAGGGGTCAGTCCGAGCACCATGCCGACGTTGATGAATACGTGGAAGAGGAAGACACTGGCCACGCAATAGCCATAGACACGTCCGAATTTGAATGGTTGTCGTTCCGCAATCTTCATCAGACGGGTGATGAGGGCGAGGAAAAGCAGAAGGACGGCAGCCGAACCGAGGAATCCCTCTTCTTCGCCGACCGTACAGAAGATGAAGTCGGTGTCCTGCTCGGGAACAAATTTCAGCTTTGTCTGTGTACCGTTGAGGAAACCTTTGCCTTGCAATCCGCCCGATCCGATGGCTATCTCGCTCTGATGAACATTGTAGCCTGCTCCTGCCAGGTCGTCATCCAGTCCGAGCAGTACGTTGATGCGCACACGCTGGTGGGGCTGCATCACGTCGTTGAGCACGTAGTCGGCGGAGTAGAAGAAGGCGATGGATCCTAAGGCAAACAACGCAGCGTAGAGGTAGGTGATGAACCGGGTGCGCAGGGCGTTGTAAATCAAGTAGCCGATGAGCAGTGCGGAGAGGATGAGTTGTACCCAAACGATGTCGAAGGGGATAACAAACTCTGAGAAGAGAAAAGCCAACACCGTCACGCCAAGACACAAGCCCAGCAGGCGCAGCGCGTGGGGACGGTCGCCATTGTAGGCATAGACCATTCCGGAGGAGAACAGTTGGACGAGCAGGAGCACGGAAAACTTACCCACCGAGGTGGGCGTGTCGAAAAGCATAGACTGCTCAAACTTGATGCCAATGACGAAGTAGATGATCATAGCCACGCCCGTAAAGAGGAAACCGCCGGGCATTCCTTCGCGGTAGAGCATCAGGAAGAAGGACAGATAGACGAGCGCCGAACCCGTCTCTCGTTGTCCTACGATGCAGATCATAGGCACGAGGATGATGCCGTAGGCCGCAGCAAAATGCTTGAGGTTGTGGATGTCAAAACCATAGGTGCTCATGAGTTTGGATATGGCGAGCGCAGTGGCAAACTTGGCAAACTCGGCAGGCTGCAATCGTAGGCTTCCCAGAACGAGCCACGATCGGGAGCCTTTGATCTCGTGTGGATTGAATATCGTCGCAAAAAGCAAGAGGACAAGTAGTCCGAAGATGACATAGGCAAACGTGTCAAAGTAGCGGTCGTCAAGCATCAGTATGACAAATCCCAAACAGATGCTCGTGCCTATCCAAACGATCTGCATGCCCGAGCGCGTGGAGAGCGAGAAAATTTCGGTGTCGCCGTAAGTATAGCTCGCACCACAGACGCTTACCCATCCGAAGGCGAGCAGGGCAAGGTATATGCCAATCGTCCACCAGTCGAGCGACTGGAGGATACCTTTCTGATTGTCCGACTTTTCCATTCCCATGATAATCTATCTATTCCTTCTTGCTTTCCTTGTCGTTTTCCTTGCGCGACGGCTTATGGTCTTTGTCGTCGTCGCGCCGTCGTTCCTCACTCTGTGGCTTTATCTCGTTCTCCACCCTGATGGCGGGGTCGTTTTGCGGTTGTTCCTTTTTGCTGTCTTGCTGCTTTCTTTCCTTGTCTTCCTCCAGTTTCTTTCTCTGCTTGTCGCGTTCGACCTTCAGCGAGTCTTTGATGGCGTTGATGCGCTTCAGCGAGTCGAGACGCAGTGAGTCGGCACGGCTCATAGGTGATTTGAAGGGGTAGGAAATGTGGCGGCTTTGTATCACGGCAGCCTTCTTCGCGTCCGCCTCCGTCAGTTTGCCGTTGATATACTGTTCCATCATCAGCGATCCGATGGGCACACCATAGACGGCACCCCAGCCACCGTTTTCCACATAGACGGCAATGGCGATCTTCGGCGTATCGACCGGTGCGAAGCCCATAAACACGGAGTGGTCCTTTCCGCGGTTCTGGGCCGTACCCGTTTTTCCTGCTATCGTATAACCGGGATGCACAGCATGGGCACACGTACCACGAATACCAGAAGAGACCATGCCCTTGACCACCTCCTCGTAGGCTTGATGGCTGCCCTTTGTTTGGTGGCGTTCAAGGTATTTGGGGTCGATGCGTCCTCCCTTGATATGGCGTACCACATGTGGCGTGATATAGTAGCCGCGGTTGGCTATCGTCGCACCCAGGTTGGCAATTTGCAGTGGTGTGGCATTGACCTCTCCCTGTCCGATAGAGATGGAGATGACCGAGAGCGGATTCCAACGGCCAAAGGCGTTGTCATAAAACTGTGCGTTGGGAATCATTCCGCGGCGCTCGCCAGGCAGATCGATGCCCAGTTTGTAGCCGAAGCCCTGTGAGACCATGTAGTCGCGCCACTCGTTCATCGCGTCGTCGAGAGTCGGATACTTTTTCCTATTGGACAACATATAGTACAATCCCCAGCAGAAGTAGCTATTGCACGACGTGCTGATGGCCGGGATGAGCGAGATAGGAGCCGCGTGGGAGTGGCAACCGACGTGGAGTCCCTTGAAGGAGAATCCGTGGGCGCAGGGATAGCGAGTGGAGTCGCTGACGATACCCTCTGTATAGAAGGTCACGGCCTGTGTCGTTTTGAATGTACTTCCCGGTGGATATTGTCCGCCGATGGCTCTGTTGATGAGCGGTTTGGCAGGGTCGAGCGTCAGTTGTGCCTGATTCTTTCCACGCAGTTTGCCGATCATGGTCCTGGGATCGAAAGTCGGCGATGACACCATCGCCAGTATCTGCCCCGTCTTGGGCTCTATCGCTACGATGGCACCGAGTTTTCCCTCCATCAGACGTTCTCCAAGCTTCTGCAGTTCCGCGTCCAGTCCGAGTTGGATGTCCTTGCCAGGCAGTGGCTTTTGGTCAAATTGTCCGTTCTTGTAGCGTCCTTTGATACGCCCACGGGCATCGCGGAGTAGGATTTGCACCCCCTTACGACCGCGCAGATCCTTCTCATATTGCCGCTCTATGCCTTGCTTGCCGATGTAGTCACCCGGCTGATAGTAGTCGTCCTCCTCAATGTCGCCCTGTGAGACCTCTGCCACATCGCCCAGCAGATGGGCTGCCAGCGGCTCTTTATATTGTCGGATGCTGCGACGCTGGATGTAAAAACCAGGGAAGCGGAAGATCTTCTCTTGGAATGCGCTGAACTCCTTGTCTGGCAATTGACCCATGAACAACTGTTGGGTGAATCGTGAGTAGCCAGGGTTTTTCGACCGATCCTTGATTTCTGCCATACGTTTCTTGAAAAACTCCTTTGTGATGCCCAGGGCATTGCAGAAGTCCATGGTGTCCAGTCGGCCTGCCTCCTCATTCATGACCACCATGATGTCGTAGGCCGGTTGGTTGTAGACCAGTAGTTTGCCGTTTCGGTCGGTGATGGTGCCGCGCGAGGGAAACTCTATTTTCTTCAGAAACGCGTTGGAGTCGGCGCTCTTGCGGTAGTCGTCGCTGGCTATCTGCAGCGAGAACAACCGGATAATATAGACTACAATGATGAGCGAGGCGATGGCGCTAAGCACATAGCGCCTCTTCTCCAAGTCAAAATTCTTCATTAGCGGCCCCTCACGTTATCAATGACAAAAACAAGGAGAAATGTCAGCAGCGTGCTTCCACCCACATTTAGTAACCACTGGATGGGATCGAAGAAGCTAAACTGCTCCAACGAGAAAAAGACGACGCAGAAAAGCAGGATGCTGAAGAAGCTATACCATGTGTATTTGCTCACGCCCAGAGTGGCAATGGATGGCTTCAAGTCTTCGGCCGCTTCGCGGGGGATGAACGAGGCCAGCAGATAGGGCTGCACGAAGGAGAGCAGGGTGAGCGAGGCGGCCGTGACGCCCGGCGTATTGGAAAACGTGTCGAGCAGCAATCCCATGCAGAATCCCCACAGCAACAGTCCCCAGCGTGGATAGTGGCGACGGATGCTGATGATGAAATAGACATAGAGTAGCGGTGTGGCACAACTGAAGAGGTGGATATGGTTGAGCACCAGCACTTGTGCGAGGCACAGGATGACGAAGAGCGCGCCTCTTCGAAGCAAGTCAACATTCATCTTTTCTTCTTTCTCCTTATTATATATTATTGCCCTAAAGCATGGAAACACGTTTGCAGCCTTGATTGCAGAACCGGCCAAGTCTGCTGAAACGCCGGTAGATGTTCTCGGCAAAAGATAGTATGCCGTACGTTTAGTTCTCCGATGGCGACTTGATGGAGTCTTTGGCAGCCTCCATGATCTGTTTCCGCTCGGCGAGTTGTGGAGCGTCGATGACGCAGACGTCGCGTAGATTGGCAAAGTCGGTGGACAATACGACCTGGACGCGGTAGGAAAGTCCGTCCTCAGAGTTGAACACCTTCTTCACCTTGCCGACCAACAAGCCTTCGGGGAACACGGCCGAATAGCCGCTTGTCACTACCCGGTCGCCAATCTTGAAGCGGGCGTGGCGGGGCACATCGTCCAGATAGGCGATGTTGGGCGCGTCGCCTGACCAGTGGAGATACCCGAAGTAGTCGCGACCATCAATGGAGCAACTGATGTTCGACTTGTTGTTGAGCACAGGTATCACTACGGAGTAGTGGGTATTGACCAGATAGACGATGCCTACGACACCGTTGCCACAAGCCACACCCATGTCTTTCTTCACACCGTCAGCACTTCCCCGGTCGATGGTCATCAAGTTTTCGGGGCGATCCAGCGAGTTCGCCACCACCTTGGCTTGAATCAAATGGTACTTGTTGAGCAGTCTGAATTGCCCACGCTTCAGGTAAGTGGAGTCTTTGGTCTGGTCATATAGCTGGTTGGAGAGCGCTTTCAATTGCTGCTCCAATTCCAGATTGCGCTTCGTCAGCAACTCGTTGTTCTCGCGTAGGCTGAAGAACGACAGGAGCTTGGCCTCCTGCTCATAGACGATACCTGCGACATAGTTGGCCGACGTGAACCACACGCTGGCCTGATAGCTGTTGAAACGAAACAACAAAACTCCACTGATAATCTCCAGGATGATGAAGAGAAACCAGTGGACATTGCGCGACAAAAACTCCGTAAGATTGTGCATCGGCGCTTTTTACATGAGAAATATTGAATAGTCTGAGGTCAGACCATCCAATACTTCTTCGTTTTGTGATATAAATCCAATCGCCTCTTATCTCATCAAGAATGAGAAGCGGTCAACGTTCTTCAGAGCGATACCCGCACCCGTGGCTACGCTATGGAGCGGATCCTCGGCGATGTGGAAGGGAATGTTGATCTTGTCGGTGAGTCGCTTGTCGAGACCACGAAGCAGCGCTCCGCCACCAGTGAGCCAGATGCCGTTCTTCACGATGTCTGCATAGAGTTCGGGCGGCGTGTTCTCCAAGGCAGAGAGCACGGCATTCTCGATCTTTGCCACCGTCTTGTCGAGGCAGTGGGCTATCTCCTGATAGCAAACCGGCACCTCCATAGGCAACGCTGTGATGCGGTTTGGACCATGGATGACATAGTCCTCAGGTGCATCCTCGCCCAGGTCTGTCAGTGCGGAGCCGACATGCACTTTGATGCGCTCTGCCATACGCTCGCTGACCTTGACGTTATGCTGACGGCTCATATACTCCTGGATGTCTGCCGTGAGGTCGTCGCCAGCCACGCGGATGGAGTTGTTGCTCACAATGCCACCCAGCGAGATGACAGCAATCTCCGTGCTTCCGCCACCAATATCGACGATCATGTTGCCCTCAGGAGCCTCCACGTCAATACCAATGCCCAGTGCGGCAGCCATCGGCTCGAATATCAGATAGACGTCGCGTCCGTCGGCATGCTCTGCAGAGTCGCGAACCGCGCGGAGCTCCACCTCGGTGCTGCCCGAAGGCACACCAATCACCATGCGCAGCGACGGCGAGAAGATACGGCTGCCCGTGTGGACCATCTTGATAAGGCCACGGATCATCTGCTCGCAAGCCGTGAAGTCGGCGATCACGCCATCGCGGAGCGGGCGGATCGTGCGGATGTTGGCATGCTCCTTCTCGTACATCATCTTCGCCTCGCCACCGACGGCAATCATCTTGCCGCTCCGTCGGTCCAGGGCCACAACGGAAGGCTCGTCCACCACGATCTTGTCATCGCTGATAATGATGGTGTTGGCCGTTCCCAGGTCCATTGCTATCTCTTGGATAAATGAAAAGAGTTTCATTCCTTCTTTCTTCTTGACTTTTTGTTGTTATTGTGTAATGTGCCCGGCAAAAAGCATTATTTGGCAAACCACTCGTGGATGGCCGTGTCGTAATGGCTGCTTACGGCAAATGCTCTTTCGGCAAACTTTTTGCGCTCTTCCAGCTCTGTCTGTGCACCCTTGGCTGCCAGGATGTCGCCCAACATGGCGTATTCGCCCTTGCTCGGCACGATGACAACGTCCTTGAAGTTCTTGGCTCCGGCGCGGATGAGCGAGATGCCGCCGATGTCGATCTTCTCAATGATCTCCTCTGCGCTTGCCCCACTTGCCACGGTCTGCTCAAACGGATAGAGATCGACGATCACCAAGTCGATGGGCACGATGTCATACTGCTTCATCTGCTCGCGGTCCCCCTCGTTGTCGCGGCGTGCGAGAATGCCTCCGAACACCTTCGGGTGCAAAGTCTTGACTCGTCCGCCAAGGATGGAAGGATAGGAGGTCACGTCCTCCACCTTCTGACACTCGTAGCCCAGCGACTCAATGAACTTCTGGGTACCGCCAGTGCTAAGGAATTTCACACCATTTTCGTTCAGTTTCTTCAGGAGATCCTCAAGGCCATCTTTGTGGAAGACCGAGATCAGCGCAGTCTTGATTTGCTTTGTGCCTGCCATTTGTCTTGCTTTTTATAATAATAAGTGTGCAAATTTACAAAATCTTCGGCAACTACAGGGACGGTGAGTCCTAAAAATATTAAAACGAAGCCATTTTATTGCCTTTGGTCAACGGTAGCGGGAACTAAAGCCGTACCTTTGCAATATGAACTTTACTAACACACTGCTCACATGGTATGCTTCCCATGGTCGCTCCTTGCCCTGGCGCGAGGCGGGAACGCCCTATGCCGTCTGGCTCAGCGAGATCATCTTGCAGCAGACGCGGGTGGTGCAGGGAGAAGCCTACTGGCGCCGCTTTTTGGAGAAATGGCCCACGGTAGATCTGCTTGCTGCTGCCTCCGAGGACGAGGTGCTGCGGATGTGGCAGGGACTCGGCTACTATTCTAGGGCACGCAATCTCCATGCCGCTGCACGGCAGATAGCCGCCTTGGGACATTTTCCAGACACCTATGAGGCCATCTGTGGTCTGAAAGGGGTTGGCGACTACACTGCTGCCGCTATCGCCTCCTTTGCCTTTGGCCTTCCTTACGCTGCCGTCGATGGTAACGCTTACCGTGTGATGAGTCGTTACTTTGGCATCGACACCCCTATCAATGACGCCAAAGGCAAGCGGACTTTTGCCGAACTGGCGCAGTCGCTGCTTCCCAAAGGCCGGGCTGCGGACTTCAACCAGGCGATGATGGATTTTGGCGCAACGCAGTGTGTGCCGCAGTCGCCTTGTTGCGAGGTGTGCCCGATGGCTGAAACCTGTGAAGCGTTGCGAACAGGGCGTGTGGGGGAATTGCCCGTCAAACGAAAGACCGTGAGCGTCAAAGAGCGCAAGCTGATCTATCTGTATCTCCGTTGCGACGGACGGACGGCTATCCATCAGCGAGGGGCTGGTGACATCTGGCAGGGTCTGTGGGAGCCAGTGCTCCTGGATGCTTCGCAGGTGCGACCCGTCTATGAACTTCGGGCGCAGCGCGTGAAGCATGTTCTCACCCATCGTGTGCTCTATGCTGACCTCTATTTCTATCACCCCGCCGTTCCTCCAGCGCTTCCCGAAGGCTATCGCTGGGTGGATGAGGCCGATTTGGATCAGTATGCGTTGCCGCGGTTGGTAGAAAAGTTGATAGCCATGCTTTGACCAGCATGGCTATCAGTCATTCTTATGTTAGGGTCTTTTTTGAAGTGGTGTCCTTCTGTCGCTATCCCTCTGCTTCAAGCTCTTTGACAAACTCGTTTCGGAAGATGCGGAAGAGTTTCACGATCTCTTCGCGAGCGGACTCTTCCAGTTCCCAAATGTTGATCTCGCCAGAGCGGTGCTTGGCGATATGGCGTACGCAGCGTGCTATCTTCCGCTTGTTGTTGCGTGCCTGAAGCTGATCGACCTCGATTCGTCCTCCGTTCTTGTAAGAGAGGGCGGAGAGCCGGCGCATGAATGCGCAGAAATTGTCATATACCAATGCCAGCCGCATCATCTCCTGTGGGTCGCCAGCCACCTTGTCAACCTCCAGCAGTGGGCCGATGTGGTCGAAGTCCCATTCTTTCTCATCCATCCAGAACCATTGGAAGCAGAGGCGCTCTTCCATGCCGAGCAATTCGTGCTCCAATCTTTCGCGCCCGTTGTCCTCCGTTTGCCGATAGGCGTGGAAAGCATGGGCTACGAGGGCAGAAGGAGTGCATTCGGGCAGGTCTTCCTCCGCAGTCAACTGACTCTTGACAGCGATGTGCCATCGGTGCTCCTTGTACTTCACGAGGGCTTCGTCGCCTTGCATCATCAGTTCCGTGAGTGATCCCTTGGCGGGTATTGTGCCCACGACGGCCAGTCCGTTCTTGTGATCGCGCAGTGTCAGCGTGTCGTCCTCCTGCCAGATGCAGAGCAGGATGTGCAGGCCACCGTTGATGGCGATGGTGAAGCGGTCGTCGTTGGGGGTGCCGACAAACTGATACTGATACTCTTTCGCCGTGGCGGGATCGACGACCAGTTCGCCCTGTTGAGGACGCTCGTCGGCATCGAGCAGCTGGAAGCCCTTGACGGGAATGCGAAGGTGGAGCACAAAGGGCGTGCCGTCGTAGGGCGTCAATTTCAGGGAGACCGTCTTGCCACCCTCAAACAAGCTCTTGCGGAAGCGCAAACCATCCCTTGTCTCTTCGCCCTGTGCCGACGTAATGTCGCCTTCGATCCAGTGGAAACTGAACGTCACGCTCTCCTCGTCCTCCTCTTCTAAGTGGATGAAGTCTTCGGGGGCTACGCCAAGGTAGAGGGTGGGAAAGGGACGGATGTTGTCGTCGTCCAGCAGGGTCACGTCAATGGGGCCCAGCATCGGGTCGTCCTCCCACTCGTCTGTGCCACGTTGTGAGAAGACGGCGAAGGTGAGGCGCGAAGCCTCTCGTGTGCCGTCGGGACGGCAAAGCCAAAAGGCCGTCTCCTTGGGTACGAAGATGGGTTCTACGATATAGGAAGAGTAGCAGGAGTTGCCCAACTCCAGCTCTGTCCATGGTGTTTTCATACCGTTGTTGTCCTGTTCAATCATGTTTGGAAAACTGATTAGCCGTTTTTGTTTTTGTGCGAAAAGGAGTGCAAAGGTACAAAAAAATCCTTGTATAAAGGTCTGGTTGAGGAAAATATTCCCTTTTTGTTCGTGAAGAATCGTATTGCCAAGTAGTCTTGACGATACGGTTTGTCAAGGAATGAGTTATCCGCCGGTGTTTCCTCCAAACAATCCGCGGAAAAACTTGACCCAGTGGTTTTCCTCTGTGCCCTTGGCTTTTGCTTTGCGCGTAGCGGGTTGGGAGGGAGAGGTTTTTGCCCCATTGGCTGCTTTCTTTGCCTTCTGAGGAGTGATGGAGGGTTTTACTTTCCTTTGTACCTGCCGTGGCTGGTCGTCCGCTTTCCGCCATTGGGGAATGAACTCATACCCCACGCCCACCATGCCATACTCTATCGGTTGTAGCTTCAGGGTTTCTTCTTTCTCCTTATTATAATAGGGAAGGGGAAGATCCTCATCCACCACTTCCAGTTTCATATAGGCCACTCCGGCAGACAGAAAGCCCAGTTCTCGTGCTGCGGCATAGGAGAGGTCGATCACCCTGCCCCGTACATAGGGACCACGGTCGGTCACGCGGACGACGACCTGGTTGCCGTTTCTCGGATTGGTCACGAGGATTCGTGTGCCAAATGGGAGTGTGCGGTGTGCGCAGGTCATGCTATCGGGATGGTAATACTCGCCGTTGCTCATTCGTCTTCCGTACAGTTTGCCACTGTAATATGTAGCCTTTCCGTCTTTTATTTTTTGCGCAAAGATGTTTTGTGTGCAAAATGTCAGCAGAAAAGATGTTGTGATGACAAAATGCGCATTGCGCCTGTGATTCTGTTTCATGGTGCAAAGTTACGTACTTTCTATGGAAACACCATGCTTTTCAACACTCTTTAAGAATGTAAATAATGTTTGTCTGTTTGATTATTTTTGCACCTTTTGGGTGAAAAAAACAACTGAAAATTTGGCTTTATCGCCAGTTTGTTCTATCTTTGCATTGCTTTTTGTCGATTCGATATTTTAGTATCGATCCAGTTATTATTAAACTCAAGATTTGTAATTGTATGACTCAAGACGTATTGTACCATTTTGTGAAGCAGCTCAATAGTGAGTTTATTGGCCCTATCCTTGTCTTTGTACTACTTGGAGCGGGTGTTTTCTTCACGTTTCGCTTCAAATTTATCCCTCGCTACTATCTTCGTGCGCTACGCGACATCTTCAAAAGTTCCAAAGGAGGCGAGAAGGCGACCGTCCATTCGGGGATGAGCCCTCTTCAGGCACTTTCCACCTCTATTGCTTCGCAGGTCGGAACGGGCAATATCGTCGGTGTGGCGATGGCTCTTCTCGTTGGTGGACCAGGTGCGTTGTTTTGGATGTGGGTGAGCGCCATTTTCGGAATGTCCACCAATTTTGCCGAAGCGATACTCGGACAGCTTTATAAAACACGTACTGCCGACGGACACATCGTGGGAGGTCCTGCCTTTTATATCCATGAGGGCCTCCACTCCAAATGGCTTGGTCGCCTCTTTTCATTCTGTTTCATCATGGCGCTGGGTATGATTGGTGTTATGGTGCAAGCCAATAGCATCAGTTCTGCATTGGTCTCAATCATTTCTGGCGGCATCAATCCGCTTTATGTGGGCATTCCGTTGGCCATATTTGTGGGCTTGATGATTTGTGGGGGTATCACCCGTATCGCCTCCTTCGCCGAGAAGGTTGTTCCTTTGATGGCGGGCATTTTTCATTCTTGGTAGTCTGGTGTTCATAGCCTTACACATCGGACGATTAGTCCCTGTCATTGGAGACATTTTCACGAGTGCTTTTAGCATCCATGCGGGGGTAGGTGGGGCTGCTGGTGCAGCGATGATGAATGCCATGCGCTATGGAGTGAGCCGTGGACTCTTTAGCAACGAGGCAGGTTTGGGCACTACTCCACACGCCCACGCCATTGCCAAGGTGGATCATCCCTACCAGCAGGGCATGACGGCCATCATCGGCATCAGCGTCGATCTTGTGGTCTGTACCCTCACAGGATTGGTGCTTTTGGTTTCGGGGGTGATTCAGCCCGACACGTCGTTGGTGGGTATTCAGCTCATGCAGGCGGCTTTCTACAATGCATTTGGCACTGTGGGCAATTGGTTTGTAGCTGTCTCGCTCTTCTTCTTTGCCCTGAGTACCATTGTTGGCTGGTATTTTTTTGCTGCACAGAATGTGCGTTATCTTTTCGGCGAGAAACCGATCACAGCCTATCGTATCTTAGTGATGATACTCGTGGTGGTAGCCTCCATAGTCGAAGTGCCCCTCATCTGGGAGTTGGCTGACACTTTCAACTTTTTTATTGTCATACCCAACGTTGTGGCACTGGTCTATCTGAACAAGAAAGTTTTAGTAGAGCGCAATAGGATGGCGCAGGATTATCAGAGAGAAAAGTCGGGTTCTGTGTGATTAAATAGTACCCCAGTTCGGGATAAGAAATAGTTCATAAAAAAGTTGGTAGTCTCACAAATATTTTGTACCTTTACAGGTGAATTTCAACAAGTTACAAATATATTTGATATGACTACCGATTACAAAGTTACAGAATTATTTTGTATTATAGACGAGTTTTGCAAACATTTTGAAGCAGAAAATGCAGGAAATTTGCTGGAAGACAATAGCGGAGTGAAGCGTAGACGGC